>Ga0207085_1063_pt1 | contig 18108 bp, 16 predicted proteins | sample Alteio_BWMinHeat_53_FD_153542 | JGI IMG/M metagenome (GOLD analysis project Ga0207085, IMG submission 153542) | Enriched cells from forest soil in Barre Woods Harvard Forest LTER site, Petersham, Massachusetts, United States -... | ecosystem: Environmental > Terrestrial > Soil > Temperate forest >...
GTTATGTTATGGCGATGGCAATCCAAGGGTAGTCAATATTAGCAAAACAAGGCCATCTTTTTATAGGGGACATTGCCTCCTAAAACTCACTAGACAAAATACCCTACCTCAAATAGACCCCGTTATTGACATCAATGGTGCTCCCGGTGACGTTTTGAGACAAAGAGGATGCTAAGAACACCACAGCATTTGCGATGGCTTCTGGCTCAATACCTGAGGGAAGAAGTTCTCGCTGGCGATAACGCATTAAAACCTCTGGAGGTATTACCTCCCTCATTGAGGTATTAACCACAGAAGGCGCAATGGCATTAACACGTATTCCAGGCGCAAGGGCAAGAGCCATCGATTTTGTTAAACCAATCAGGCCGGCTTTGCTCGCCCCATATAGGGGGTCGCTACTGCCCAAAAATGCGGATACGGAAGAGACGTTGATAATCCCCCCCTGGCTTGTTTGTCGTGCGAAAGATTGACTCATCATAAATACGCCTATGAGGTTCGTGTTTATGACCTTATGTGCCAGTTCTGTCGTGTAATCATCCCAACCTACTGCCGGATAAATACCCGCATTGTTAATCAGGCAGTCAATTTTAGTCCCTTGTTCTAATAAACGAGACCAAACCTGGTTTATCTGCTTTATATCCGTAATGTCACAACGTATCTGCTCTACAGCTTGATTTTCATCTCTTTCAAGGTCATTTAAAGTCATATCAAGAGCAATAATTTTAACGCCGTAAGAACTCAAGCTTTTTACGATAGCTTGTCCAATGCCTCCTTGCGCGCCTGTAACCAAAGCGCATTGCGGTAGGATGAGTGAATTTAATTCCGAATTTGATAATGAATGTTGCATCTGTTGTTTATACCAATCCCAAGTTAGGGTCGAAAGACCATCTTGACGAGCGTAACTTTATTATGGTTACCTCAGTTCAACCATTAGTTGCAATATACTTTCAGGAGTGATGCTAAGAACCTCTATGACCTCATCAAGGCTCCTCGAAGGGCCAATGAAAAATAATAAGAAGAATAAAAGGAGAAAATCATGGGCACATTTTCATCTATGAATCGCGAGCAAAAACAATCCGTTTTCCTCCTTCAGGCCGGAACTTTTCTAGAATACTTTGATTTAATGCTCTATATTCATATGGCCGTTATCCTAAATGAGCTATTTTTTCCCAAATCTGACCCCCATACAACTTCCCTTTTGGCAGCTTTTGTTTTTTGTACGACCTTTATTTTCAGACCAATTGGCGCCTTAATATTTGGATGGATTGGCGATCATATTGGTCGCAAATCAACCATTATTATTACGACAGCCATGATGGCTATTTCCTGTATTATCATGGCTAATCTTCCAACATACGCCCAAATTGGCATCGCTGCTGCTTGGATTATGACAATCTGTCGTATCGCTCAAGGAATGTCATCGATGGGGGAAATAATGGGCGCAGAAGTTTACCTGACAGAGACCATTAAAATCCCTGCTCGTTATCCCGTTGTTTCATCCTTGTGTATAGCCGCTGACGTAGGGGGATTTGTTGCTCTTGGGATTGTATCCCTAGTTGTTTCTTTCGGCCTAAATTGGCGTTATGCCTTCTGGATTGGTGCTTCTATTGCTATTGTGGGTGTTTTTGCCAGAATGCGTCTGCGGGAAACGCCTGTATTTCTTGAAGCGAAAAGACAGTGGCTAAAAAAGGAAATTGAGGAGATGAACGTTGAACATGACCCAGTTCGCGGAAAAAAATTTAATGAAACTTGGAAAGAACCCGTACAAACCAAAACCCTGATCTCTTATTTTTTAATATTTTGTGGATGGCCGATGTGTTTTTATCTTGGTTTTTTATATTTCAATCCTGTTCTGAAGGAAAGTTTCGGCTACTCCTCTGAAGATATCATCCGGCATAATTTCTTATTGTCAACAATGTCCGTTATCTCCAGCATTATCTTGACATCCCTCAGCTGCTTTTTTCACCCCATAAAAATCTTAAAAGTCGTCGGATTTTCAATGCTTATATTGATGGTATTTCTACCTTTTCTGGTTATGGGATTGACGAGCCCCATACAATTATTTTTGATACAGGCTGTAATTCTTCTGATCCCCTTAGGAGCGGCACCGGCAGATGCTGTTTTTATTAGTCATTTTCCCATCTATCGTCGGGTTACTTTTGCAAGCTTTTTATATGCATTATCCAGAGCATTAATGTTTATTGTAACTTCCTTCGGGCTGATCTATTTGTTTCATTATTTTGGTCACTACGGAATATGGGTATTAGCTTTACCAATAACTGTAGCATACCTTTATGGTCTCAACCATTTTGAAGGCTTGGAGCGTAAACGGAAGTTATACCATGATTTCTACTTAAAAAGAGTTGGAGTTGTCGAATAACAGTCATAAAAAAACACCCAATCATGGGTGTTTTCTGTGAATTCTTCTTGATGAGTCTGTGTTTTATGGTCAAGAAATTGAGATTACCCCACAATATCATGTAGAATGTCACTCACCTGCTTTCCTACAGTGGAAACGGAATAGAGATTGCGAATGGAATCCGGAATGCTTTTTAAAGTGCACTTCCGCACAAGGGTCAGCATTTTTAAAAATTGATCCGCTATTTCTTCGGGATTGTTGGGATGAGCCACGAGAAACCCCATTTCTTCAATGATGCGCTTGGATGTTCCTGAAGGTGTTATACCAAAGATTGGTCGATTCGAACCAATATAGTCTGCAAGCTTACTTGGGAAAAATGGGCTTAACTCCATAGGGGCATCAATCAGAAGAAGCATATGACTTTGAGCCATTAATTTCAATGAGTCTAGGTATCCGATAGACGGTTTGATTACAACAATATCCTCTATATTTTTCTCTCTAATTTTCTCATTGTACGAGTTGTCAGCCCCAATAAACTCAACCTTAAATGAACTTGGCAAACAATTCCTTGATTTTAAAATTTGCAAGGCTTGAAAAAAGGTTTCTGGCTGACGCGCACCGTAAAAATTTCCCAAATGTCGAATAAGAGTCTGACCCCCCATTGGTAATTCAGATGGATAGAGATCGGAATTAAAACTATGTGGCAAATAGATTGCTTTTTTTCTAACAGCAGAGGTGTAGTTTTTCATAACCAAATCTATCGTCTCCGGAGAAGTAAAGAGAAGAACATCCGCGTTGTTAAAGACAAGGTTCTGATACCTTTGATTCAGATATTGAACCCAAGGGTTAGCCCTAGTGTAGGGGTTATCCACCCAAGGGTCACTAAAGTGGGCAACCCAATGAACATGTGGGTCCTTCTTTTTCAATTTTAGTCCTGCAATATGAACAGACATTGGTTGACCAAATGTGATAATTGAGTGGTAGTTTTGCTGGAGAAAAAGTTTACGAGAAGAAATGTAAAGCTCACGGCATTGTGGATAAAATGTATCGGCAAAACAATTACTTTTAATTCGATGCCCCCCAATCTTATCAAAAAGTGCTGTAAGGTGGGTTTTTTTTGGATAATAAACATTATCCAGAGGCGTAAATTGAAGAGAAGATAGATCAAGATTGGCATCAGGGCGATGTGCCATAACACTAATATCGATATTTTTTCTTAAAAATTGAACAAGATGACTAATTTGGAATGAACGAGGGTACTTTAAAGGAGGGTATGCATAGGTAATAAAGAGTACTTTTAAGCGCTCCATTGCTTTAACCATTCTGAAAAAATTATCAAATTCCATGCTTGATGAGCTGCAGGAATAGAGCCCTTGCTGGCTTGAAGCATGATATGCTCAACTTCAGTTTTTATGACATATTCATATATATTTGATGAATTAAAAGACTTAAAAGCCCAACTTTGTAAGTCTTTTTGAATCCAATTATAGGCTGGTACAGGAAATCCTTGTTTGGGGCGATCAATAATTCCTTTTGGAATACGCTTCTTCGCAAAATCCCTTAATATTTTCTTTGTTGTAAACCCTGAAGTTAAATGACCTGTTTTCCATGATAAAGGTAGTTTTGCTGCCCACTCAACCAACGCATGATCCAAAAAGGGGACTCTCACTTCCAAAGAAGCTGCCATGCTCATTTTATCTGCTTTCATTAAGAGATCTTCAACAAGCCAGGAATGACAATAAACTTGCTGTAGTTGATCTAAGGGTTCCATCGATCGCGTTAAATCATACCAACTTTGAATTTTTTCAGTTGTTTTCTGTAAAGAAGGAAACAAACATAATTGTTGCTTCTCTTGTTCAGAAAAAACGCATGTCATATGGACGGCTTGAGATTTTAAAAGCCCTGAGATCCCATAATTTCCTAGCATCTTCAGGCTTTGCTTTGGCAGGTGCTTTAGAATAAAGCGAGGAAGGCGATTGGCCATTCTTAATAAGACAAGTTTTTTTGATAAGTCATCAAAGTTATACCCTGCCAATATTTCATCGCTTCCTTCTCCCGATAAGACTACCTTAACGTGCTCTCTTGCAAGTTTGCAAACATAGTAAAGAGGAATTGAGGCCAAATCAGCTAAAGGTTCATCTGCATGCCAAACAAATTTAGGAATAAAATCCAGAAATTCTTTTTGATTTATGGTAATCGTATGGTGTTTTGATCCCAAATATTCAGCAACCTCTTGAGCATAGTTTAGTTCACTAAACTCTCCACCATCATGAAACCCTATGGAAAAAGTATGGAAGTTTTTATGGCCGAGCTCAACAGCTGCCGCTGCAACACAACTTGAATCAAGACCCCCACTCAACAAAATACCAACAGGAACATCTGATGCCAATAACCTCTTTTCAACAGCTTGCAGAAAAAGATCTTCAAATTCCTTTTCATAGTCTTGAGATTTTCCTTTTGATGAAAAAAATTCGACCTTCCAGTAGGTTTGAATTGTCTTTTTTCGACTCAACAAATCAAACTCTAGAATTTGAGCAGATTCTAACTTATAAATATCTTTCCAAATTGTTTCATGAGAAGGAACATATCGAAGCGTTAAATAGTCCTCAAAGGCTTGATGATTAATGTCTGGCTTCGTTGACAACGTTGAAATTATACCCTTTATTTCGCTACAAAAAATAAATTTCTCATCGTCATGATAATAATAGAGAGGTTTAACGCCTAGACGGTCGCGAATGAGGTATACCTTTTGTATTCGGGGATCATAAATGCAAATACCAAACATCCCCTCTAAATCATCAACACCTGCTAAGCCCTTTTGAAGATACAACTGGAGGATAACTTCTGTGTCTGAGTGTGTTTTAAATACAATTCCCTTCTCTTCGAGATCCGACCTTAACTTTTTAAAATTATAAATCTCTCCATTAAAAATAATACCAACCCCATTAAACCAAATTGGTTGATCCCCTCCGCTAATATCTATGATACTAAGCCGTTGCATGCCAAATGCAAAACCATCTGTTGCCCATAAACCTGAAGAATCGGGGCCTCGATGTTCTATGGACGTTAGCATCGAGCGAATACAGCCCTCTCCTTCTGAAGGGGAAAGAGAGCTGATGATACCCGCTATGCCGCACATAATCGGCTTCCTCTATGAGGACTTATGGCCATAAAACCACAAACTCCATCCCAAACGCCTTGCTAAAGCTTTCACAATAAATTTAGGCACGAATTTACCTATACCCGGCATAATAAGTCGCGAAGAGGCTTCGATATCTGTACCTAAAATTTTTACTCCTGAATCTTGGCTAAAGGGTATAATATAATTTAAACCTTCCTCCTTGGTAATTGGCCATGTATGTGGATTCCCTTCTTCTCTATGACCATCTCCATAACGACTATTCAATTCTAACGGAGACAACCATTGGGATTCATTATGAATAAATCCCTCTACAAAATCCGTCATATACCATTGCTGTAAGCTATGACGGTTATAAAGCATAATTCCAAAGCCACCTCCGGGTTTTAAAACTCTAAATAACTCCTTTATAGAAATTTCAAGATTGGGAGAATGATGCAAAACTCCCCATGAGTACACATAATCAAATTCATTATCCCGAAATGGTAAATGATTAGCATCTTCCAAACGTACAGTGCCATTCAGCCCATGAATTTTGAACCTTTTTTGAGTTTGCTCAACGGAGGTTGGGTTCAAATCTACCCCTGTGCAATCCGCCCCTACCTTCGCCCAATTCATAAGCATGGTCCCAAGACCACAACCAATTTCTAAAACACGTCCCTTTTTGTATTCTTCATAAGGGAACAAACGATCAAAAGGCCTCTTACCATGCAATGGCTGATTCCAAGAGTAGAATTCTTGATCTAAACGATCAAAAAACTCCTTTGTGCCTAAGGAATGAGCTTCCTCTTCAAATTTCGTTTGGCCATGGGTTGTTCCATAGGTCATTGGGTTGTTAGCCCACCAATTTTGAATGTTCTTTTTGGTATTAAAATCCTGGGTCATGTTCTCCCCATAATTCTATCTTTTAGTGCTGCAAGCATACCCAAGATAATAATAAAGGGGGTGAAAAATACTTCACAAAGAAAGCTTGATTCTAAAAAACGCTTTACTCTTAATTTATTGCGCATATAATTTGTCAACTCAAAATGACGCCTTCGGCCATTAAGAATGAATATGGGTGCATTATTTCTTCTGAGGCGGGATTCAATGGATCCTTGTCCTAGCCCAATGGCATCAGGATATAAAAGAATTACTTTATCAACCTTGCTTGGAAGATTTTCCAAAAGAACTATTTCTCCTTCTGGATAAAAAGCCTCAAACACCTCTTTCATATATGCAAAAGACCTCGGGTTAGCTCGATGGCATATAACTTCCCACAGCTTTGGGGAGAGAAATAAGGGTTTTTTTTGAAAAAAAACATCATAATAAATTCCGATAACTTTCATTCAACAGCCTCAATTAATTGTGAAAAATTACAATTTCGCATGGTTTGCATAAGATCCTTCATGCTCTCAAAAAACAATGGTTCGTTATATATATGGCTTGGGTCACCATATATATTTAGTAAAATCGGGTTTGTGGATGCAAATTTTCCTATCTGATTGCATTCATTTCGATACTCACTGGCAATTTTTTGTCGGTCTGGTGCTTCAAAGAATGCCCAAGTATCCAAAATATTCATAGGCTCAGTAAAAGTACCCGTAACTGGAATTTCTATGATACCTGACTTCTTATAGATAGGACCGTATTGGTAACCTTTTAATGGAACTGTGGATGAAGAAAAGACATAACCCATCTCCCTTAGGGTTTGATACAAAAATGTGAGATGTTCGTTTCTTTGAAACGTTCCAAAATGAGGCGTTCTAAAGCCTGTTGGGGTAACACCTAAAACAGATTGAAGAGTATTATGTCCCAGAACAATATCCTCTTTTAAGATATCTAGTGTTTGCTGATCATAGAAGAAACAACTGACATGTCTGTTAAGCTCTTTATCAAAATATGTGTGCTCCCGACCGCCATGATTGATAAACTCAGCTCCCGTTTCAAAAATTCTTGTATACACTTTCTCACCCCGTTTGAGTAGGTCTCCAGGTACAGCATAAATAGGCAATATATTCATATCCATAAGCCTAGAATGCACATCCCAAACAACATCGATATCCTGGTCGGTATCGCAATCGAAAGAGAGAGCTAAGATTGACGACGAAGTAAAGACCCCTTGAAAAAGTTTTGCGTATCTCTTCCAAAGACCTAATGGATAGTTACGATTTAGAAGTCTGAAATAAAGTATAGGCAATCCTATTTTAGGATTAAGCATTATCGGCACTCTTGGGCTTATACATCTCTTGAAAGATTTCTGTCATTATTTTGTCACCTACTGAGGGATAAAAATGAGCGGCATCAAAAAAATTCATTCTATTTGTGGTTATTGACTCGCGCCCTGAAAAGTCATAAATTTCATCAAATATATCTTTAATATCATTTATCCACCTACCGTAATGTTTGTCTGAAATCATCTGGATTGTCCAGTTAAATAGCGAATCATGAACAGGGCAAATAATAACGATAATCCTTGAATGAGGGAACCGATTTCTTATAGTCAGAAGGAACTTTTTGTAATCTTCTCTATACTCATACCGCTTTAGGTAATTGTAAGTATACTCGTCCAACGTATTCTTTATAGATTCATCCGTCAGGGGAATGTTCGTGTTCACTCTATGTTTAATGATATCCCGATTATAATACTCTGTTAGATCATCTCGAGATTGTAAAATTACATCGAGGCTATTTTTTAAAGTGTTAAGTGTAAAATAGTAAAATATGGGTTTAATTTTTGACTTTGTAAAGTCTATAATTTTTCTTGAATCAGCTGGCTTGCCGTAATTGTTATTACTTGTGTGAAAATCAAAAGATAAGAAAATAACGCTTGGTTCACCTTGAGTTTCTGCAAAAAAATTAAGGTATTCTATATACTCTTCAATACAAATTCCACTCATCGAGTAATTGAAAATAGTTAGATTTCCATAAGATGATACAGGTATATACGAGGTTCTGCTTGATCCAATTATAACGGTATTGAATTTTTTTTTGTTTTTTTGCAGATAGATTGACTTTAATTCCCTTTCGTTTTGACGATAGATAATATCTACATATTTATTTCCAAATATATTAAGCGGATCAACATAATAATTGACACAAAATGAGCCTGTGAGTATTGAAAACAAGGATATGAATATAATTAGGGAATATTTTTTATGCATGTGTTTAGAACTGAAAATACAGGAACTCTGAAGCGCTTCCTATTTTAAAAATAGAATAAGATGATATTAATACAATAATGATAGCCCAACGCGTATTTGGTTGCCATTTGTAGAACATTTTCACCTTTGTATCCATTTGAGGAATTAAAAGTTCTTGAGTGTTTTTCAGAAAAAAACATAAGAAGCCAACTACACAAAGAATAATAATATGATTTTTACCACTAAAATATGGCATCTCAGCAAATTGTAAGCCATAATCTAGAGGATTAATATTCAACCTATACAATGCTCCAGACCATCCAGCAGGTACATTTATATAATCGGGGAAATAGAACATTCGTTTCAAAAAATAGAGTGAGGTTTGTATGTCTTTAGATCGGAAAATAACCCAACCAACAACGACGAAGAGAAAGGTTGAGATCGTTTTTAGAAATCGACCTACGAACAATTGGCTTTTCCTCTCAGAAAAGCTTCTCCATAGATGATTTAAGCAAATAAGCACGCCATGATAGACTCCCCAAAAAAGAAACGTCAAGTTTGCACCATGCCAAACCCCACCCAAAACCATTGTTATAAAGATGTTCACGTATCTTCTCGTTGATCCTTTACGATTTCCTCCTAACGGGACATAGAGGTAATCTCTTAGGAAATTAGATAAGGAAATGTGCCATCTTTTCCAAAAGTCAATAATGCTTGTCGCTTTGTATGGGGAGTTAAAATTAAAAGGTAGATTAAAATTAAATAACTTAGAGATACCAATTGCCATATCAGAATAACCAGAAAAATCGAAATAAAGTTGAAATGTATATGAAAACGCACCACACCAGCACTCCAAAGGAGTCAGTGTTTCCGCAAAAGAGGCAGCTTCAAAGACGGGCCGAACATACGGGATGAGACTATCTGCAATAACAACTTTCTTAAACAACCCCATGCAAAAAAATGTTAACCCCACAGAAATATTTTCGTAGTTTATATTATATTTTATCTTTTGAGAAAACTGATCAATCATTTCTTTGTGATGAAGGATCGGCCCCGCTATAAGATGAGGAAAGTAGGTCACAAAAAGAAAATAAGAGGGAAAAGTAACATCTTGCGATATTTCCCCCTTATACGCATCTACTAAAAATGATATTTGAGTAAATGTATAGAAAGAAATCCCAAGAGGAATTATCTCATTCCATAGGAAAGGTTGAGAGTGGGATATTGTCGATACGAAAAAATCTACATATTTAAAAACGAAAATCAATGAGAGATTAAATATAATACCTAAAACTAGTACTTGTCGTTTTCTTGATTCTATAATTTTCCGACCACAATAATAATTGGTTGCAATAGAGAATAGCATTAGAGGTAAATAGTTTAATGCCATAATACTATAGAAAACAACAGAAGAAATTGACAATATAATCATGCCAATTGATTTATTATACTTAACTCCTGTCCAATAGACAAAAAATACTATTGGTAGAAATAGATAGATAAACTCATAACTATTGAAAAGCATCTTTTAACACTTGTACAATACGACTTGCTGTTGCTCCATCCCAAAGAGGTGGCACTTGACCTTGTTTGAGATTTTCTATTTTTTCCAACAAATTATCAACGTTTGTTAATTGATTGGACCCAAGAGTTATTGTAATTGGTCTCTCGGTTGTATCCCGCAAAGTAAAACACGGAATATTTAAATAGGTTGTTTCTTCTTGTAATCCACCTGAATCGGTTATGACATATTTAGCTTCAGAAACGAGGCTCATAAACTCAACATACCCCATGGGCTCTACAAGTTTTATATTCTTCGATAAATTTCCCAAAGACTCCAACGTCTTTTTTGTTCGGGGATGAACGGGAAATACTACAGATTTATCAAGTTTTCCAATTGTCCCCAAGATTCTTGATAACTCTGAGCAATTATCTACATTTACGGGCCTATGAAGTGTTAAAACAGCATATTCCTTCTTCGAAAGTTGAAAACGATTCCAAGTTTCTTGAGCCTCAATCTTGTTTTTCATCAGACAATAAGCATCAATCATAATATTCCCAACTCGGGAAATTTGCTTGATCTGTATTCCCTCTCTTAGAAGATTTTCATCGGCATCTTCTGAGGGTGTCCAATGATAGTCGCAGATGCTGTCTGTGAGAATTCTATTTATTTCTTCTGGCATGGTTCGATCAAAGCTGCGCAAGCCAGCCTCAAGGTGGGAGATTTTTAGGTTTAATTTTTTTGCCGCAATCGAACAAGCTATTGTGGCGTTCACGTCTCCCACAACAATCACAAGGTCGGGCTTATGCTCACTCAGACATAATTTTTCATAAGCGAGCATGGTTTGAGCTGTTTGCTCTGCATGACTACCGCTCCCCACCCCTAAATGATAATGGGGGGCCGGTAGGTCTAAATCATCAAAAAAAGCTTGTGACATTTGGTAATCATAATGCTGTCCTGTATGCACAATTTTAGGTGTACACCAATTTTCAGCTTTTAAAGCGTGATAGAGCGGCGCTATCTTCATAAAATTAGGCCGTGCGGCACAAATAAGATGTAAAATTTTCATTGAGGTAAATATCTTTTGTAGAGATCGACTAGTTTTTTTTCCATAATAGCAGGATCCCAATATTGAAGAGCATGTAAATGAGAATTTTTTGCAATGGCTTCTCGCTTTTTATCATCTGAAATAAGATCTAATATAGCAGTAGCATAAGCTTCAGGAGTATCATCAACAAGCAAGAAACCTGCATCCACTAATTCTTGGGCAGGCTGGCCAAATCTATTATTCAAAATAACTGGTAACCCTACTAAAGCTGCTTCTATACACCCTTTACTAATTTCATAGTTAATTGAGTGATAAACATATATATCTGATTCATTCATGAGATTGAGAATCTCTGAATTTATCATGTGTTTATGAAAAATAATTCTATCTTTGCACCCTAATGTATGTGCTAAATCTTTTAAAGTCTCATGTATCTCACCATTACCAATTAATATAAGTGTAGTGTTCTTGATAGCAGCAACAGCACGTATAATATTTTCGGGATTTTTTTGAAGACTTGTCTGCCTACCAACGCACAGTAGTTTTACAGCACTTTTTTGAATACTATTATTTTTTTTATAGGAAGCATTAATTCCAACGACATTATGTATCACGCTATAATTCTTAAATTTATTCTTTTCTAAATAAGGAATAATAGGCGTATAAACAGCAATGATATGATCTATGTACTTAAGACAGTACTTTTCCAACCTTCCCATCAAAAAACCTAATATACGCTCTTTCCAATTTTTGGCAAGCCTGCCTCTGTAATAATCTACATCAGGGTTCCCATGCAAACTGGTAATAAAGGGAATGGAAAATTTTCTTTTTATGACAGCACCAATATATGTATCAAGATATATACCTTGACACCTAATTATACTCGGTTGAATAGTTTTTGCTATTTTAACAGCTTTGTTAGCCCATAATTGCATCAGAATAGGCTGCCAGCCGAGGCTTTTTTTAACAAATCCTAATGGTTCAGGTAAGTTATAGACGTAAACTTTTGCATTTCCAAAAAGTGCTTGCGCTAATTCTATATTAGGTTGGTCATTGTTGAGCAATAAAAGATGAATTTCTTCAAATATATTACCTGGATTATAGTATCGTTCAATAATTTCTCCTTTTGTAATCCAAGAAGAAATATTATATGAGGAAATGATCAGTAATTTTTTAGTCATATTTAATTGCAATTAAGTCAATAGAATTCGCACAAGGGTTCATTCTGAGGAGATTGATGGCACGTGGTATTAAAGTTTTAAGGCCGATTTTGTTAAGAATTTTTATAATACGGTTAAACCACTGGGCCTTGAAAGAGTGCCCTTTTTTTATTTTTTCTGAAATATCAGTTGTCGTTGAAAACCCCATCTTATTTAGTTTTTTGACAACGCCAAACATGGATATATAAAAAATACAGTTTTCAAAAAACCATGGATTTCTTTTAAGAAGCTTTAAATAATATTTAGCAACACTCTTAGTTAAAAAGGGAGCCCAAGGAACTTGATAATGTGCTTCCTTTCTAAAAGAAAAGTAATTGGGCGCGATAATAAATATCTTTCCTTCCTTTTTTAAAACACGCTTTGCTTCTTCTAAAGCCCTTGCATAGTCAGAAACATGTTCTAAAACATTCCAAAAAGTCACAATATGAAAGGTTTCATCTTCAAAAGGCAAGTTTAACGCGCTCCCTAAGTTAAAGAGGTTTGCAGGTTGCCCCTCTGATTTTGCTCTTTGTTGCGCAATTTCATACTCAAATTCCTCTAATTCTACACCAACAGTATTATATCCTTTCTTATTGGACAACAAAACAAAGGACCCATACCCACAACCTACATCTAGTATTTGTATTTTTTCTTTATTAGCAATAAAAGGTTGTATTTTTCCAAGTAAATACTGAGCCTGTCTATCTCCAACATAATCATCGATATGTTGAATAATTTGATCCTCAGTAAGGACACCTTTATATTGAGCTCTTAGATGAGAGATAATTTTTTCTTTAATCATACGATCTTCTTTATCTGAGGAACGCTCGTTTCTTCTGTACAATCTTTTTGCTCCAATTTCCTATTATAATATTTTTCAATTTTCCTTAAAATATTAGCTAGGCCAATTGAGGCAAAAAATACAATAAATATTGCCATAGTATCTTTAAGACGTGAATGAGCAAACATTATAGAAAATACAGATAAACAGTAGGTTATATGAAGAATCATCATGTTTCGTATATGAAAATATTTTCTTGGAAAGCATATAAGGCCATAAATAGCTAATATTACATACAATGTGTAATAGAGAAAATGATAACGAGCTTTAAAAAAGAATACTTCATACCCAGACCACGATAATAATATACCAGCCTGAAGAAGGCATTTTTTTACGAAAAGAGAAAAATTATCTTTAATAATAACAAGGGCTTCTCTTCTAAAGGCATTGTCGCCCTCCAATTCCGTAAGATTTTTGCTAATTTGTTGCATTCTTTCATGGATCTCAGCGTAATGTTGTGAATAAGCAGGTGTGACCCAATCTCCTTTTGACAACGCGTAGTTTCCAACAAATAGATTATCGCCTGAATAGGTTGTCAATCGATCAAACACCCCTAATTCCACATAATTTTTATATAATATAGGGGAGCAAGCCAATATAAGAGATAGTACCACAAGAGGAGCGCTCTTTTTAGGAAAGGGTGTTTCAGTTTTATACGAGTAATAACCATAGTATAAGAATAAAGGAATCATGAAATAAAACAGATATGGTTTAAATAAAGCAGCAATACCTAAGAAAAATCCGTTTAATATTAAGTATATTATATATCTATCTCTAACAAATAATGTAAAACAATAAAATCCAAGGGCTACAAAAAAATAATGAGGAATCTCACTAACCAAATCAATTACGTATTTATAGAAAATCAAATAGGAAGGAAATAATATCATAAAACACTTAGCTGCGGTAGTATCGACCTTTTTTATTATTCTTAAAAACATATAAAATATTAGTAAAAATAGAACAACTTGTACGGCGCTTACAATATATGGCTTATGGCCAAATATACTATATATTAATGCAATAAAAGCCGATTGACCATAAGGATGGTAAGCGTAAAGTCCACCATTAAGAACATCAACAAAATGACCATGTTTTAGAAAGTATAAAGCATTTTCATAATAAATGGATGACTCAATTGAAAGAGGTTCAGTGACATAAAATGCAGCTATTATCCCACTCATAAAGATAAGGAAAGACGCAATTCTAAGCCCCATTTGCAAGGATATGGTTCTAAGTAGCATTAGACAGAATATCTCCTATAAGGTTTTTATATTTATCCATATTTTCTAAGTAGAGTAAATTTAATATAAGATCTAAAATATTAAATATATTGAAAAAATTTTTAGATATTTTTATGACCAAAGAAATACATCTGAAGCATAAACACCATTTAAATTTTTCAAATCCGAATTGTGATCCAGAAACGAAACGATTCCCTCACAATTTAACTCAATCTTCTTGTTTTTATATTCATCATAAATTTTCCGACAAACAATCAAATCTTCAGGATAATCAATGGTTACACGAATATCAGGTCGTCTATATTTTTGAGCAGGTTTGATGACTGCTACCTTAAATTCATTGATATTATTCCTAACATATAGAGAACAATATTCACTTCTTTCTGAATCATTGCCTTTTGCATGAGATTTTTCGAGTGCAGATATTTTATATATTTCGAAATGCATTCCATGAGGAACGTGGTCAAGCACAGTCACATCATTATCATTCTTAATATGCTCGTTCCATACATCATCAAAATATTCCCACGCTATGAAAGGGCATTCAGAGGTAACTCTAAAAACATCCGTTGCATCTTCAAGTTTTCCACAGGCAATGAGTCTTGATAACACATCTTTTTGGTCTCCAATTATATGGGGAATTTTAGAGCTTTGGGCTAATTGAATAAATGGCTGGTTCTCTATGCCTTCAGAAATACCAAGAACGATTTGGTTTATGGCGGGATGCCGATCTTTCATTGAGCTAAGCAAATGCTCAATAACCATGGTATCTTTATCAAGATTTTGCAATGGCTTTGCATACAACCTGGCACTCGCAGCCCTGCACGCTAGAGCTGCGACTAATTTTCTTTTATTATTCATGCGAGCATCTCTTGTAAAATAACCGTATCTCTTGGAATTTTTGTATTTGTCTTTTTGCCAACAATATCCTTTTCCTGAAAATAACACTCTCCCGTCCCATCTGACCTTTTGTAAGAAATGTGCCTTTCCGCAAGGATTTCTCCCGGAGAGATATCTTCTTTTGCCACAATTTTTTTCATGGCTTTATGACGATATTTGATTTCATCTACACTTAAAGTAAAGTTTACCTTTTCACCAATTGCTGTGTGTAGATCTTTTAGAGAAGTGACATAAAAAGTAAATTCCTCAGGATTCAATGAGGATATTGCATTCTCAAATTTAAATTTTCTATTGATGGCTATATGCTTCTCAAAAACCTTAACGCCCATCCCTAAGGCAACATGCGAAAGGGCATGCTTATAAGGACTCTCCCCGTCCTCATGATCCATAAAACCAACCTCACATCCCGTTTCCTTTTTTAGAAAATCTATCTTATTGAGATAGTTTTTAGAAAGCTCTGTGGGTTCAGCTTGATATCCATGAAGCAACGTGATCTGATCTTTATTCGGTCTTTCATTCACAAATCTCTTTATCTCCTCAAGGCCTAAACCTCCCGTAGAGAGATAAACCTTCTTATTGAGTGAAAATATTTTATCAACAAGAGACTTTTCATTAAAAATTGTGGTATGTATTTTTACGCCATCTGCATCTAAATCTTTTGCAATTTCAAAACTTTTTTCACCAAATATTTCTGCAATGAACTCTACTTTTTTCTCTCTTGAAAAATCTCTAATTTCTTTCCAAGCCGCGGAGGATAACTCCATTTGTGTAAAGAGATTATAATATTCGTATGGTTGAACACAAATGTCATCAGCATACATGATCTGAAATTTAACAGCATCTGCTAATCCAATCGAAGCCGCGTGCACCAATAATTTCGCTAATTCCTTGTTACCATGGTAACTCAAAGCAGCTTCTGCGATAATGTATAGATCTCTATTTTTCATAATTACTTACTTTCAAAGATGTTAAATGTTAAGGGGGTGCCTTTCAGGATATCTACATTAACTACTTTACCCAAAATTCCATCATAATGCTTAGGAAATAAGCCATATCCGGGCCTTATAACCCTTATGTTTTGTGTAGATAATATTTCTCCCTTTTTTATATTTTGTGTTGCATAAATACTGCGTCTAAAAATAATGTTTTTCTTCTCTTCTGCGCCACGCTCATAGTTCACTTTGCCTATGGCTAAAGCAGCATCTTTCGTTGCCTGACATAACATCTTTAACTCATCAGGTTCTAAAGAAAAGGCTGCATCAACCCCACCTTCTGCTCGAGATAATGTGACATGTTTTTCGATAACCTGTGCTCCCAGAGCGACTGCAGCAATAGCAACGGTTGACCCTAGAGTATGATCTGAAAGCCCTATTTTCACGCCGGGTAACTGCTTTTTGAGATCAACCATGGTCGCTAGATTACAATCTTCCACCGCAGCGGGGTAAGCGCTAACACAATGCAGAACGGTTAAATCTGTACAACCATTAGACTGGGCCACGAGAACGGCTTCACGAATTTCTTCAAGACTTGCCATTCCCGTCGACATAATCATCGGCTTACCTTTTTGAGCAATATATTTAATCAAAGGATGGTGAACTATCTCAAAGGAAGCAACTTTGTAGAGAGGCGCCCCCAGTTTTTCTAGTAAATCTACGGCCGTCTCGTCAAACGGTGTGGAAAAAACGGTAATTCCAAGCTCTTTTCCTTTTGCAAATAGGGCCGGATGCCAATCCCAAGGGGTGTGCGCTTCCTTATAAAGATCATAGAGCTTATATCCATCCCACAGCCCCCCTTTGATCATGAAATCAGGTCCATCGTGATCCATCGTAATGGTATCTGCTGTATAGGTTTGCAGTTTTACGGCGTCAGCACCTGCTTCCTTTGCCGCTTCCATTAATTGAAAAGCACGATTGATATCACCATTATGATTGCCGGAAAGTTCGGCTATAATATAGGGATTAGAATGCATAGTTTAATCTCCTTATGGTTATGAATGCTTCTGCGTGCTTCTGGGTAATCATCTTCTATCCTATCCTTTTTTTCGCCAAATCCACCCTTTTGTTGGGCCACAGGTAGATATATTTTGAGGCAATTGAGTTGAAATCTTATTTATCGCTGAATCATATACAGGAACCTCACCTTTATCTGCTGCAGATTTAGCATATATAACCCGACTAATATAGTAATAGGTACTTGATATTTCTTCTCTTTTTTCAATAGAAAAATTCGGTATTTTTAATTTCTCTAGGTCGCCAATCCTAAAGTATACATTATGCCAAGGGGGGGAGATAAGTTCTAACCCCAAAAGTGCTCTCAGATCATTTGTGTACTCCAGCCCATCTAAAGTATTTTCTACCATTAGAAAAACACCATTAGGTTTTAACAAACTAGAAATATTTGTGATGGCCCTTATTTGCTCTTCAAATGAATCAAGATTAATTAAACATCGTTGGGTGTATATGACATCAAACTGCCCAAGATCATCGACGGAAAGTTCCAATACAGACTTGTTTATAAATGATATTTTTTCATTTCCGGCATTAATTTTTGTTGCACACTGAACCATTTCTGATGAATAGTCTGCGCCGATGCCATTGATTCCCTTCTCAAGAAACAACTTTTTTAAAGTTGAGCCATCACCACAGCCTATATCCAAAACCCGAGCATTAGGTGGTGTATTATGAATAATAAAGTTTTGCTCTAACCCTTGAGAAACATAGTCATCTGAACCTGGGTATTCAGCTGATAACGCTCT
>Ga0207085_1064_pt1 | contig 17639 bp, 7 predicted proteins | sample Alteio_BWMinHeat_53_FD_153542 | JGI IMG/M metagenome (GOLD analysis project Ga0207085, IMG submission 153542) | Enriched cells from forest soil in Barre Woods Harvard Forest LTER site, Petersham, Massachusetts, United States -... | ecosystem: Environmental > Terrestrial > Soil > Temperate forest >...
GTGGAAGCTTTTTGGAACCACATGGGCAGCTTATAGGCATACCACGCAATGGTATTAGGAAGCGGCTGTGTCAGGTAATGATAGGCAACACCGGTTAAGTTGCGCCAATTTGGGTCCTGGCTTTGCAGCTTGACGATCCCTCCCTGGAAATGAAAGCGGAACAGGACAAGGTTCAGGCTGATCCAGAGCAGCAAATTTGGGGATGACGAAAGGCTAATGAAAAAAGCGTTGATTGTGATCTCCAGAAGAAATCCTTCCCAGCCAAAGCTTAAAAAGTCTTGTCCTGCAGATACAATGGATAAATACAGAACATAGAGCAAAAGCAAACAAAGCGAAGGAGCGACGCCGAACATTAAGAAGACGGAAATCGCTGTTCCGAGTCCAATAACAGCCATGAGAGCGCGGTCGGAGCTGTTCCACCAGAAAACGGTAGGGAACAGCTGATAATACTGCTTGGGGTAAGCGCGGCGAATGAGATGGAGATATTCTGTGACGGGGAGAATCCCATTCTTTCCAATCAAGCCTTTGATCTGAAAGAGAAAAGCGCCGAAAGCAAAAAAATACACCGCCCCCAATAGCTGGTAAAAGAGGGAGAGAGCGATAGTGTATGATTCCGGCGTCAACACAAACTTATCGCGCCTCCTCCGTTGTGACAATGGCAAAACATTGGATTCCATCGCCGCACCCAAAATCGGTTAAGCCTTCTCCCGTTGTGGCGGTAATCCCCACTTGCGAGACCTCGAGTTGCATCCCCTGAGCTATAGAAGTTCGCATCTCTAAAAGCCGCTCTTTAAGCTTGGGCTTTTTAGCTTCGATGGTGACGGCTACATGGGAGACTTTTTGCTTCCCAAGCGTTTTCATCGCTTCAGCTAAATAGACCGCACTGTCTGTGATCCCATCTTTGAGGCAAAGATCGTCTGCAATGGCCCCCAGAATCAAAATGCCTGTTAAAGAGCTGATGGCATTGCAAATGGCATGAAAGACTACATCTCCATCGGAGTTGGCATTGAGCCCGGGAACATCATCAAAAATGACTCCTGCGATGACGCAAGGTTTGGAAGAATCGGGGGGAAGAAAACGGTGGCTATCCTGGCCAATTCCCGTTCGGACTCGATATGTCATGATCAAAATCTCCTATGTGTACAGACTTGATCATAAATAGTTTTGACATTTGCCTCAAGGGGTAAGGGACTGTGCAAAATTAAAGTAAACGATTAGGGTCATTATTGCCAAACCAGATGAGATGATTACATCGCAGTAGATACCTGTGGCTGTATCTACAAGATGTAATCGTTCGCATATGGGCAGGCAGAATGATTCTAAATCGTTTAACTTACTTTTGCTCAGTCCCTAAGGTTCTGCGGTTCATAAGTATACATCCACCGCAAAGCAAAAGGGGCGAGCAGGGTGGTAATGGCGATCACAAGGATCAGGGAAGCATACACTTCATTGCTTAAAATGCCTGTTTTGAGTCCAACTTCGGCAAAAATAAGCCCGACTTCCCCTCTAGGGACCATTGCCGTGCCAATAAGAAGTTTTGAAAACAGGCTTTCGCGCCATAGCGGCAATCCTGAGACAAGCTTGGTGATGATAGCAATGACGAGAAGCGATCCCGTTAAGATCCAAATGAAAGAGGAACTCCAGTCAATTTCCTTTAAGTTGAGCGACAGGCCAATGGTGACGAAAAAGATAGGTGTAAACAATTGGATGATCGGTTGCATTTGTCTGTGCACGCGTTTCGTAAATTCTTCCGGATCATGTAGAAGTTTTGTGAATGGCACGAAAAACTGTTTGGATAGGGCAATTCCTGCAGCAAATCCCCCCAGAAGTTCGGGAGCTCCTAGTTGATGCGCCAGCCATGCAAAGAATAAGATGAGCGACACGATCATGGTCGGCAAGAGTCCCGGAATGGTACTTTGCGATTCCCAGCGACGAATAGCTGTGGAGATGACTTTAGCTGCCACTGGAGCCACAATAAAAAAGGCGATGATGAATAAAAGAACTTCACCGGCATGCCAAATCTTGACATCGCCGTTAGCGGAAAACTCATACAGCAAGGCGAGAAGGACAATACCAATAATGTCGTCGACGACAGCAGCGCCTAAAATGATTTGAGATTCAGGTGTGGCCTGTTTTTTCAGGTCGCTTAAGACTCTGAGTGTAATGCCGATGCTCGTGGCTGTCAGCGTACTGCCAATAAAGAAGCTGGCAAGCAAGGAAAATTGGAATACATAAAAGCTTAAAGCAAAACCAAAGGCAAAAGGAAGGACGACTCCTCCAATTGCCACTGTTACTGCTTTGAGGCCGGCAGAAAGGAGCTTGCCGATGTCCGTATCGAGCCCCACTTCAAATAGCAAGAGGATAATCCCGATTTGCGCTAACAGATGAATTGATGGTGTGGCTTCGACGAGGTTTAACAGGCTGGGGCCGATCAATACTCCCGCCAATAGCTCTCCAATGACCGAGGGGATATTCATCCATGCGGCTACTTCCCCCACAATGCGGGCTGAGAAAAGAATCAAAACGAGCTGTATCAAGAATACATGGCTTTCCATTCACTTCCATTCCTGCTTTTTCGGGACGTATTCTTTTGTTATACAGAAAATCTATTTAAACAGGAATGGTAGCTTGAAGGTAACCGTTCACGGGGTAAGAGAAGTGGCTATCGCTGAGCTTTGGGGTCTGGCTCAATACCGTTCACTTATCATTGGGGTCAGGCTTGTCATTGGGGTCAGGCTTGTGATTTGTAATTTGAGTTCCTAAAGACCCTTTGTCATCAAGACTTCCTCAAATTGCAAATCGCAAGCCTGAACCCAAAACGACCGGCGATAGATACTTCTCTTACCCCTTGAACGGTTACGCTTGAAGAATAATATCTCCTTATATTGTTCCTGCCCAATTGCAAATGCGGTTTTCTAATGACTTAGGGGGTGAATAATTGCTAAAAAGATCTTCAAGATCTTCGTTTGCCAGATTTTTTAGCTCTCTTTTTTTTATTTTAATGCAGCTATAGGCATGCTTAATTGCGGGAATAGCTTCTGTTGCAAGTTTTTTTAGTTCTTCTGATTCAACTTTGTCTGGATGGATCTCTTTGTTCAGGTTGTTTACGAAAGAGGAGATTTCTGTTGCATCCATATGAGCACAGGCCCCAGCAAGACCGACGAGGGATAAAAGTTCGGAGTTTTCGTAGGCTCGTCTTAAAGCTGAATCTCTCGCGGGAAAGAGGTCGAGAACCTGACAGGGAGTTTGATTTTCTTTATCGCGTTGTATCATGGCTCGTATTTCATCAGCCTTGGAAGGAAAGAAATTTGGATAGATAAAATAAGCGCTAGCAACGGTCATAATGCCACCTAATGCCGTTAGGGCTGCCCCTCTCTTATGTTTCTTTTTACGCATGTTCTGTATTCCTACCTGAAGTGTCGCGCCTCCAAAAAGTAAGGTGCTGAATAATAGGGGAGTGGAGTAGTTCTTATTGTCTTCGGCGCACATGGCGGCTCTCATACCGGCAGTTAACGAGCTAAAAACTAGCAAAGGGTTTGCATTGTTGAAAATGTCTTTAAATATATCATCAGCTACCGAGTAAATTTTATCTTTGGCAGAAAAAAGTGTTGCTTTAGCTCTTGTAAGATAGCCACTTTGAGTCGCTATTGGCGTTTGCTGTTTTTGGGGCTGTCTGGGCGCTTGATTGTTTGTGCTTGTTATATAATTCAATTTAATCACATTGTGTAAAATATTTAATTTAATAAATTAAATTGTATTTCTTATATATTAAGATTGTATAAAGTTTTCTGAATTTCTCAATTTATGCCAGCAAATCCACGAGTTGATGGTTGGGATTTTGTTTCATGGCGTATTGTTTTTCCCACTGTTCGCCGAACAAGACGATAGGTCTTTCCCAGCGGTCGAGGACGAGAGAGGCATTGGAAGGCTTTTGGAATGCGGCGACATCGCCGATGAGCCAGGCGCTGCAATTGTAGGGAAGCATATTGAGCGTGGTTTCCACCCCATATTCATCTTTTAAACGGTATTGCATCACTTCAAATTGCAGCTGACCGACGGCAGCTACAATTAAGTCGCCGCTCAGATCGTTGGGATGCAGGAGCTGGATGGCGCCTTCTTCAGCAAGTTGTTTGAGGCCTTTATCGAAAGACTTTCGCTTTCCGACATCTTTAGGATTGATTTTACCGAAAATTTCCGGTTGGAATTGCGGCAGGGGCTTGAAATTGAAGCCGCCTGTCAGGGAGATGGTATCGCCAACAGAAAAGACTCCCGGATTGATCACCCCTACAATATCCCCTGCATAACCTGCATCGAGAGTGGTCCTTTCTCCGGCTACCATGCTATGGGGACGGGATAAGCGCACTTCACGGCCGAGTCGGTGGTGTTTGACAGCGAGATCGCGGTCGAATTTTCCGGAACAGATGCGCAGGAAGGCCATGCTATCCCGGTGCCGTTTATCCATGTTGGCTTGGATCTTGAAGACATAGGCACTGAATGGGTCGCGGGCGGGATCGATTGAAATTTCTTCGCCGCTTATTTTGTTGGCCGGGCGAGCGTGTGGGCTTGGAGCGAATTCGATAAAAGCATCAAAGAATGGCTCGACGCCAAAATTCGTTAGGGCAGAAGCAAAAAAGACAGGAGTGACTTTTCCTTGAAGGAAGTCCTCTTGGGTGAAGGTGTTGCCTGCTTCTTCCAGTAGCTCAAGATCCTGTTTTAGCTTGTTCATTTCGCTGTCGCCAATCAGGGTGAGAAGTTCCGGATCATCCAGCTTGTATTTGGTGACGAGCGCCTTTTGGGCGCCTCCAACGGAGGTTTTGCTGAAGATCAAGGCTTGTCGGGTGGGCCTGTCATAAACTCCTGTAAATTCGCGTCCGGTTCCAATCGGCCAGTTGATCGCGCTGGAATGGATTTGAAGGACATTTTCCACTTCCTGCATCAAATCTAATGGATCTTGTCCGGGCATATCCATTTTATTAATAAAAGTCAGGACAGGGATTTGCCGCAGCCGGCACACTTCGAAGAGCTTGCGTGTTTGCCGTTCGACCCCTTTTGCGGCATCGATGACCATGATAGCGCAATCGGCAGCGGTGAGGGTGCGGTAGGTGTCTTCTGAAAAGTCTTGGTGGCCAGGGGTGTCGAGAACATTAATGACCGTGTCTTTGTAGACGAATTGCATGGCGGAGGCAGTGATGGAAATCCCTCGTTCTTGCTCCATCGCCATCCAGTCGGATGCAGCAGCTTTGCGTCCCTTTCTTCCCCTTACCATGCCTGCTGTATGCAGCATTCCTGAATAGAGAAGCAATTTTTCCGTCAGGGTTGTTTTTCCTGCGTCGGGGTGGCTGATGATGGCAAAGGTGCGGCGTTTGCCGATTTGCTCATGTAGTTGATCGTTTGTAGGTTGATTCATATTGTATGCATCTTGTTTTGATATCAAAGTATTTTAGCTGATTCCCAGTTGTAAGTCCATGTTAATCCTGGGAACGGTAGTTGAAAAGGTAACCAGGGCGTCCTCGCCCTGCCTGCTAGTGCACTCAGGACGTGATGACCTTGCCATTTCATGCTTGTCGGCATAAGGTAACAAGGCCGTCCCCGGCCTTGTAATGTATTAACAGACAGAACGAGGACGCCCTGGTTGCCTTTTTGCCGTAACTTTTTGCAGCAGTTGCGCGCGAGCGCGCAACTGCTGATGAAATAAGCGATATTCAATGAAATTTGTCATTATATCAGTCAGCTCCCCCTCACAAACGACAATAAATTTATTCAATCAATCAAGCAAAAAATTTCCTTCATAAAGCACTATTTCACAAACTATGCAAGAAACTGTATATCAATGTGTTATCACCACCTTTTTACAACTCACAATTTTATGGAAGCGCAAAATCATACCTAAACTGAACTTTAGCTTTCTGGAGTATACTTGAATCATTTAAAGCTTTCCAAGATACCTCTACAAGCTGCTGTAAAAGATCTCGGCCAAATTTTAACCACGATCGCGTACCTCTAGCTTCCTTTCCAATGATTGTAAAACTAAAAAGTTCAAAAATTAACATTGCAACAAACATTAAGAGTTTCCAATTTAAGCACAAGTTTGGGTTCGCTCTTGCATAGTCATGCTTGGCAGCAAATCCTCTGTTTTTTGCCGAATTATGCACATCTTCGTGGTCGCCACGCATCCGCCCTCGAGCCACAATACAGCGCCAGTTTCCTTTAGTTATCGCTGTCGTTCCCAACCATTCCGTCTTGAATTCTTTGATGACATCCCCTTTTGCATCTTTGGTGACTTCCGAAAAACGTAGCACATTTACAAATGACTCTTTTCCAACAGCGAGATTATTATACCACTTCACTGTTCGCTCCTTTATTTTCTCTCCGTGAAGAGATATAATTTCCTCATCTCGATAGCTCTTTTGATACAGTTCCGTCGTATCGAGCTCGTCACATTTACGACCAATACTCTTAAACGTATCCTCTTGACGCACGATCAAGAACTCGAAATTTAGGGATTCAAGTAACATAAACATTGGTTCGTTTGCATACAGAGAATCTAAAAGAATGGTGACAAGTATCCTACCAAGCTTTTGCCGTAATTCGGGTAGGACCTTATGAGCAGCTAAAAGTTCGCACTCTTGTTTTAATTTTTCATCATTAACTGCAGTGTTTACTTGAACGGCTTTTAATGGATAAATATAGATGGGAAATTGAAATCCTCCTGGAAAGACTAGCCCGACTTTCCTAGTTACGTAAATTTCATACACAAAAAATCCTCTAAAATCGACCTTTAGACTAAGCCTGCTGAGTATTCTCTTTTTGTTGTAAATGTATTACCTACAAATACTTATCATTTTTCCATTGACAAAATACAAGTTTTGTATTACCACTAATCATTTTCACAGACATGTCTGGAGGTGGGGGTATGACAACACTGATAAAAAAGGTAAAGGGACGTAAAACTTACTACTACGCCGTGCGCTCCGCACGTGTTGATGGTAAACCGAGAATCGTTTGGCAAAAATATCTTGGTACACTTGATGCCATCATTGCACGGTGCGAAGAAAGCGAGACTCCTACTCCGGTCGAAACAACCCTATTCGAGGCGGGTGGAGTTGCGGCGCTTACACAGATTGCTAATCGTATCAACTTGATGGAGATCATTAATCAGGTCGTTCCTAAACGTGATCAAGGTCCATCAGTAGGTCATTATATTATTTTGGCTGCTCTCAATCGTGTTTTAGATCCTTTAAGCAAATCACAGATTGGTGAATGGTATCAAAACACTATTCTCCGCCGGATTTGGGGGTTTCAGAATGGCGATTTTACAAGCCAAAGATACTGGGACCACATGGGAATGATTTCTCAGGTAGACATCGAAACTATTCAACGCCTTGTTGTCGAAAAAGTTAAATCAGAATTCAAAATTGAAACGGAGAGCCTTCTCTACGATTGCACAAATTTCTTTACGTTCATTGACACGCACAACCAGCGAAGCACGTTAGCAAAAAGGGGCAAAAACAAACAGAAACGAGTCGATCTTCAGCAAGTCAATCTTGCACTGCTAACCACAAAAGATTTTCAAATTCCTCTTTTTCACAAAACCTATAGAGGAAACATCCCAGACGTAAAAATTTTCCCTGAAGTGGCTCGTGATCTTTTGGATAAGAACAAGGCACTATCCGGAAATATCAAGGATTCAACTCTCGTATTCGATAAAGGTCATCTTTCAGAAGATAACCGAGAGTTACTCCTACATTCAGGAATTTATTTTGTTGCAGGTGTTAAAAGTGAGCTAATCCCAGACCTGTTCGAAACCCCAATAGAACAGTTTCAAGAGGCATCTTTCATGCCAGGAACCAAATACGTTTCATCTCCAATTGAAATTTCTGGAAGGGAGTGTATGGCTGTCGTCAGCTACTCCGAAAGTTTCTTTACAGAGCAGCTAAGCGCACTAACTGTTACCATGAGTAAATGTGAGGCAAAATTGCGAGAACTTCAAAAGGATTTATTAGATTGGATGCTTGGCAAGAAGACGAAAGGGATCCGTCCAAAGACCAAAGCGGTAAAAGAAAATCTTAAAACAATACTCTCACCACAACACATGAAAGAACTATTTAAGATCGATCTTCAAGACTACGACGGGAAACCTGTTCTACAATATAGTGTGGATCAAAAAGAACTTGAAAAAATCACATCAAAAAGACTTGGTAGGACATTGCTTATCAGCAATCGAACTGAATGGATTCCTGTTGAAATAATCCGCTCCTATCGGAGTTTGAGCAGCGTTGAAGAGGCTTTTAAATATATGAAAAATAGAGACTACCTGCGCTGGCAGCCTGCATTTCATTGGACTGATCAAAAAGTAGAGGTTCATACGTTTTATTGTGTTCTTGCACTCCTGCTCGCAACCCTTGCAAGGAAAATTGCCGTGGAAAATGGCCATGATATTTCATTGCCGGCACTGTTGGACGACTTATCCGCTATTAAGGAGGTCGCATTACTCTACAAAGCAGAAAAAGGAGTAAAAGCTCGCTTCACTGTCAATACGATGACAGCTCGCCAGAAAAAATTAGCCGACCTTTTCAAAATAGGGGAAATTGTAGCACAGGGGTAATACAACCGTTATCTCGATTTCTCGAGAGAAAACGGTCTTTTTTTTCGCGTAACTAGGAAAGTCGGGCTAGGATAAAAGTCACAAAAGCATGCAACCAATCAGTTGTTTCATTAGGAGTGCCTCTGTTATGCACCCTGGGCAGGCAATAGGGGCAAATATTCTCTCCAGACTCGTTTATTGCATGTGGTTTGCAATATCTGTGGACCCAAAAGCCATCAATTCCAAGATGAAAATAATTATTGGGCAATAGCGATTCAGTATGATTATAGAAAAGCTTACTTTGTTTGGCCCAATGAAATATTTGCATAAGCAAGTTGTTTATTGATTCCCCCTCAACAGTCGCAAGATAGTCATCAACGCAATCTCGTTTGGGTAGTCTATTTCCTTGAATTCCCAAATAATTCAAGAGGGCATCTTGTTTATGCTTCGGCAAATCCATAATGGTTGTATTTAGAGAGTTTTTTGATTCTTGGCGAAAGAAGAAAACGGACAAAGCCCATAGGACCAAAGAGTCATTGCGATATTGTTTTTTGCGTGACTCTCGTTTGTCTGGTATGTCACTCAACATTCTTTTTAAGCCGACGTGCTTGAGAAATCTAATAAACTTTGAAACGGCAAAGTTTTCATTCTGGGAACCATTTTCAGTTTGTGTAGAGATATGGCAATGAGGTATCATGGGAGTTTGTCCTTTGTGCTGGAGTGTTTTTTTGAAGAGATCACCATCTTAGCTACAAAGGACTTTTTTACCTAATCGAGCAGAACTCCTTAACCTGTTTAGGAATAATCGTTTTTACTTCTCCTTTTTCCTGCACTTGGGGCAGTTGTTTTGAGCTTGGAAAGTAAAAGAGAGTGGGAGTATTATTGTCGTAGTCCTTTGAGCTAGATGTCATTGTTCGTTGCTCTGCTATCTTAGTTACAAAGGACTTTTTCATACCAGCTCAAACATATACCTCAGCAGCCTCCGGAATAATCATTTTTTTACTCCTTCTTTTTCCGGCGATTGCGCGCTCGCGCGCAATCGCTGAACTTTTTGAGGACGTACAATTTTTCTTTGGATTTAAAATAGAATTTTTAGTAGGATCTCGTCTTTTCAAAAAGAAATGAAAACGACGATTGATGAATTGGCAGCGCTTTTTTCTACTTCTCTTCCTTATTCCAACATTCATATATGGACTTCATGAACCAGATTGTTTGAGTTTTCACCAAGGCGTGCTTTCGCTATGGGATAAACATAGCGAACTGATCCAGCAGTTTCGAATGGATCCTTACACTGAAGAGGGGGTTCGTCTTCTCAGAGAATCCCTTGCCTGCTGTCAAAAAGCTCTTGGGCATTGTGATATTATTCTCAACGATATTGCTAAGCAATCGAAGTCTAGTCAGAAAAAACAGTGGCGCATTAACTTAAAAAATAGGTGCGAGCAGGATAAAAAGGGGCTGATTGCTGAAATTAATCAATTGCAGATTGATATTAGGAGAGTTGAGGCGAATCTTTCCGCGAAAGCCTTCTATAAAATCAGTTTGGAAAAGGTTGCATCCGCTCAAAACAAGGAAAGAGGCATCCCAAGTGAATTGAATGATGTTGAAACGGTCGTGGCAGCTTTCAATGAGATTGCCAAATTTTATGAAGAAGCGACCTGTCAGGTCCATCAAGCCCTAGCTCTTCTGAATCCCTACCCACAAGAGGAAGATAAAACCAGCCTAAGACACTGTATAGCTAATTATCAGGGGATAGCTGAGCAATATAGAAAGAAAGCACTTGAATGGCCAGCAGTTGTTGCCGCTAAAAAAGCGATGCTTCAAGAAAAAGTAGCAGCTATTAAAACAGATTGTCTTCTTTTGGCTGCACAAGGTTTGAATCATAGCTGTTATGAACTGCAAACATATGCGATCGCTATACTCGAACAGCTGCTGGAAGGTAACTCTAATCATGAAGAAGTCGCTGCATTTACTGAGGAAATGGGGCAGGTCAAAGCATCCATTTCCGCTTTTGAAAAAGACGCCGATCATAGTCATTTAACTGATGCACAATCTTTGCTTTCCAAAGAAGAGTTGAAAGCCCGGGAAACAGAACGGAAAGAACAATTTTTCACAAGCCATTTCACCTTAGCTTCCGATCTTTTCTTACCAGAAACAGTAAAAAACAAACCTTTTCCCAGAGTCATCCCTTTGGATGGACAAATGTGTCAGAAAGAGGGAGGCTTTTCTCTTTTTGCAGATCAATTTTATCGATTCTTGCTCCAAAGTAACATTTTTGAACCTGAGCTTGTGATTAAGGTTCTTGAACAAGGGAAAGTCATCCACATTGAGACAATTAACCTTCCTGTTAAGAATACGAATGGCTGGGAACGATACCTGCAAGAAGGTATGGTCTTTATCCCGGAGACGCAACTAGAATCAGATTTCGGTTTAAAGCTGCGTCTAAATTTTTCCGTCGACTTAGAAGGAACATTTGCTCTTATTGTCTCTCAAAAAAGTACAAATTTGCGTTATCAATTTGCCATATCTTTCCAAGAAAAGCCTCTCTATACTTGCCAAATCTTTGCACCTCCACCTTGGCAGCTCGAAACCTTGAAGAAACCTGCAGCGGTAGCAGCCAATCGACCTGTCACTCCTTCTCCTTTGCCTGGTATAGATGGAACATTAAAAGAAGAGGAAAAACAGACTTCTTTTTTCTACGAATCAATAGAGTATCCTATACTGGATCAGTTCGTCGAAGAGCTTAAGAAAGATCCTCTTGCCCTAGCCAGTTTTGTTCAGAATGAAATTGCTTTATTCGATTCCTATCTTCATCAAGAAAATGGGATGATTCATCCTCCTAGTATTTATAGGAATCCCTCTGTGACATTCTTGGAGAAACAAGGATCAGCTTGGGAGCAATGTCAATTGCTTATTTACCTCTTGCGAAAAGCTGGCTATCAGGCTGTATATGCCTTAGGGGATTCCTGCTCTCTTCCGGTGGATTTTGTGGAGCGCATGCTCCTCACCAAGCTGCCGGAAGATCAAAAGGAAGCCCTGTTAAAATATCCATGGGTTGTGTTCTTTGATGGGAAGACGTGGGTCTCTCTCTTTCCCTGGATGAAAGATATGCAGATTCGTGAGGGATACGACCTTTATAGCTTCTTACCTGACAAATACGCCACCGCCGACAGGTGGATCTTGCAATATCTGAAAGGAGATGAGGCAATTTTAAAACACATCGGACCTGATGGGGACGATAGCGCAGGAGTTCTTTTTGTCCGTTTTGTCGAAGAAAATTTAAGAAAACAGGGACTATCACTTAGTGATGTTGGGATTCATCGGACAATACTTAAGAGGCAATTTTCTTCGTGGGAAGATTTTCCACATCCAATGATTCAATCTCAACCACAGATCTACCATTCTTTAGGTGCAATTCAAGGTGTATATGCTTGGATCAAGGTCGATATCGCATCCCGGGAAAATCCTCGAAAATTGCTCTCTTGCACGCTACCCCTGCCTCTTCTCAATACAGGAATGTCTTCTATTCGATTTGATTCCAATGAAAACAGTCACAATCTTTGGGCTCAAATCGCAGGATATACGTTTAATCCAATTGAAATGGATGGATCAGATCGGACTATTGAGGTCTCAGTCCACGTGGAAACCTTTGCAGGAACTAAGACTTTTATTCGAAAGCAAACGTATTCTATGGAAAAGGGGGCGAGTGCAGCTCTTTGCTCTCATTTTGGCGGTGATAGTGCTAAAGTTGCTTCTCAATACTATGACCAATTCACTGCAGAGAAAGATGAGAAAAGAAAACTATTAACCCTCCTGTCTTTTGTGGGTACCTCATATTTTGAGAAATGCAGTCGTTCAGCAAATATCCTTGCAAAATTGCATAAAGTCAACCCTACAATCCCTTTTGCTTTTGGACTTGCAAAACTCTCTCCAGACCTGTCAAAGGGACCTTTTAGAGGTGTTGAGGACCTAGTTCTTCCTCAAGTCGACATGTTCTTTTTTCATGCAGGACCTTTATCCCTATCTACCCCATTGGTATGGCATCAAGAGGTTAATACTGCTAGAGCTAGTTTGGAGGCTCTTTTAATTATCGATGGATCCTCAAATGAACACCGGATTCTGCAAGAAGTTTTTAAAGATGCTTATGCGATTTCTACAGTGAAATTGTTGCAATTGGCTCATCTTGATCAACAAAGAAAAAGATTGGAAGGAAATGGTTTTTTAACTTTTACTGCAGCCAGCTTTGAAGCTTTCAATCACAATCCTGAAGCTGCTCAAAGTCAGTATTTTTCCCATTTAAAAGACTTTAACCTCTTAGATCTAAAAAAAGTCTCTCCCTGGCAATGGAACATCCTTCAGACTCTTATGGATCCAAACAACCCTGAGAGTGCTTGGACATATGCCTATATTACTCCGGGATTGGTGAGCAGCTTGGATGGGACTCGTAAAGAAATGGGAATGACTATCATCGCGCCTTCTACTTTGTACGCCCTGATCTCCATTAACAATATTGTCGCTAATGGGGGGCTTGGCGCTCCGCTTCCCAGCTACTATCTCACCCCCTCAGCAATTAGAAACTGGGAACTCATTCCTACCTCTAGCAGTCATACGACTAGCTATACACTCCAATGCCCCACTCAACCGAGCCTCTCTTATCAATCAAGCTACCCATCACCGATGATGGAGAAACCTTTTTTGGGAACCAATGAGTGGAAAGACGATGTCCGCCCTTGGTACAAAACTGCCTGGAATTCCATTGCGGATCCCGTTGATACGATCACCGGAGCTTTTTACATCGACGAGACTGACTTAGTTCTCTCCGGGCCATTTTCTTTATCCGTGCGTCGCAATTATAATAGCCAAAATCCTCTTGTTGGCAATCTCGGATGTGGATGGAAACTCAGCTTGAATCCATTCCTCATCGATCAAGATGGTAAACGCTTTGCTGCTGAATTAGATGGCACTGTAATCGTCTATAGTTACAATCCACAAACAAATAGATGGGAAGTATCTCCAGAACACAACCCGGAACTTTTTAATTTTAATCAGCAGGGAATAGGGGGGGTGGCTAACCCTTTCCATTCCTACATTGAAAATGATATCCTTTATGGAGCAGATGGATCCACACGGTTCTTTAAAGATGGCCTTTTGCAAAAATGGGTAAATGCAAAAGGGAACAGCCTTTCTTTCTCTTATCAAAATCGCCGTCTTTCATACATTGAAAATTCCAATGGAGACTATTGTGGTATCCACTATAACCATGAAGGCAATATTTCAGAAATCTATGCAAAAGATGGAAGGCGCCTCTCTTACGACTACAATTCACAAGGAGATCTTGTCAAAGTGACTCTCCCTAATACAGCTGAAATTAGGTATGAGTACGATCGGCATCATCGAGTCATTCGAGAGACAAAGCCTCAAGGTAAGATTTTAGAAAACATCTATGACGATGAAGGAAGAGTGAAAGAACAAAGATCTCCAATGGGGTTCCACCAAGCAATGGTTACCACTGCGACTTTTGAGTATGCAGAAGGCGAGACCATTGTGACAGATGCGTCAGGTGGTAAAACGACCTATAAAATCTTCGACAAGCAGATCTATAAAATCACGGATCCCCTTGGATTTACCATCCTTCAAGCGTGGTTCATCGATCCAAAATCATGGTTCGACCCGGAAACTGAAGCAGTCGTCGCATGGAATCAAGAAGGTGGAGCCGTCAAAAGCCTAAAGTCGACGACGGATAAACGAGGATTAACGACCTATTATCTCTATGATAGCCGAGGCAATCCTGAAGTGATCGGGCTTCAAGGGGAAGACCTCACTGGCAATGGAGAATCACAAGCTGCAAAAACGCTCATCTACAATGATCGGAATCTTTGCATCGCAGAAGAAATTAATGGGCAAAGGACGCTCACGACATATGACGATGCTTTCCCCTATTTACCCAAGAGAATTGAAAAGTACAATAAGGATACACTTCTCTCCTACATCGATCTGACCTACAATGCTCTCGGTCAAATAGAAAAAGAAGATCGCTCCGGAGCGGTTACTCTGTGGAGATATAATGAGCGAGGATTCCCGGAGGAAAAAATCCAAGTGACAAGGACAGAAGATCCTGATGTCGTCACAACCTATGCCTACAACCATCAAGGACAGTGCATACAGATCATATCCAATGAGGGAACTCAAGAGAATATATTCGATCTCATGGGAAATCCCATCGAATCAAAAATATTCTCCCCTTCAGGGGAACTGCTTTCTGCAATATACGTTGGATATGATCTAAATAACGCGCCTAGTTGGAAGCAAACAGCCAATTCGGAGAATATTACCTATTTTGACTATCATGCTTCGGGACTCATCAAAGCCAAAAGGCAATCCCTTTTTCCAGGCCGCTCTACTGCCTATACCCTTTATGAATACGATCCAAGAGGCTATCTTATCGAAGAGACCGATCCTAGAGGCTATGTAACCTACAGGGACTATGATGCCTTGGGCCAGGTTACAGCTGAAACAAAAGAAGGGTTAACCACTCTTTTTTCTTATGAAGCGGGTGGCCTTCTTGAAACGGTCACTTCTGCATCCGGAGCACAAATCGCGCGCTTCTATACGACAAATGGCCTCCTTAAAGAGGAGGCTTATCCTGATGGCACTAAAAATGCCACTATTTATGATGTTTTAGGGCGTCCCATTCTGGAAAGAAAGAATGATATTGCCTGGGAAATCAAATACGACGACCCCAATCATCGCCTTATACGCACACATCTTAAAACAAAAAATACGGAAGTGAGCGAATTTGATTTAAGAGGCAACCTCATTAGATTTACCGACGCAGCAGGCTACACTTCAGAAAAAAGCTATGATGGGCTGAATAGGATTAAGACAGAGACAACACCTAGCGGCCAACAGACGACTTGGAGCTACCAAGATCATTGTATCATTTGTTCCCTTCCCAATGGTGAAACGCGAACTGTGAAATATGCTGGAGCGCGAGCAATTGAGGTGACTGATTCCCAAGGAAATCTCATCGCAAGTTCTACCTCTCATTCTGACCCTGAACATGACAGAGAAGAATGTCTTGTCGGCAATGAAAGAACGGTGATCTGGAAGAACGCTCTAGGACTTCCTATAAAGACCCAAAAGGGGGAGATCATTGCCCAGCATGAATATGATGCTTGTGGAAATTGCATTTGTTCGATCGATGGAGATGGCAGAACAACCCGTCAGAAATTCGACGGGTTAGGACGTTTAGTCCAAAAAACATTGCCGGATGGAAGTGTGATCGCCTATGTTTACGACGCTGACTCTAATCTCATTGAATATCATCTGCCCAATGGCAATATGTGGATAGCCTCCTATGATAGCATGCATAGGAAGCAATCAGAAGAGCTCCTCTCCTCAAAAGGCTCTTCCGGCCGCTGGCAGTTCCTCTATAAAGATGGCTACCTCCAGCGAGCCATCGACCCTATGCAGCGCACCCATACGTATCTTTACGATTCTTATGGGAGACTCGCGCAAGATACTGTTAAAGGCTGCAAGCGTACATACACCTATGAGTCAAGAGGCTTCCTTGTTTCAGCAACCCAGACGACAGAGACCGTCCCTTCCGGCTGGATATACAGCTCGCAAAGTGAGCATACACTTGTAGAACGCTCCTATGATGGAGATGGGAACCTGGATCTTGAGTCTACTTATCTAAATTCCACCCTTATCCAACAGACCAGGCAGCAGTGGACTGCTGCTAGCCGTTCATTACAGATCGGCGATCATGTTCGGGATTTCATCTATCAAAATCATCAGCTCACCCAGGTTGCTACCCGACATGTCACGCTTGACTATTCCTATGATCTGGGCGGTTCTTTAAAAAGCAAAAGCCACCCACTGATCTCTACTACAATCAATTATAACACCTCCGGATTGCCAGAACTTATTTCAACCTGTTTGCCCGGCAATACTTATCAAGAGCTGCTTGACTGGCATCCTTCGGGAAAGCTTGCTGCCTACACAGCCTCAGACACACAGCAAAACTTCGCATACAATGAGCGAGGCTACTTAAAGTCGGCAGGGTCTGAAAACTATGGCTTTGACTGTGGATTTGCAGGCATAGGGGTCCGCACTTCTGCTCCCGGCTGGAATGTGCCGCAAAATGGATTGGATGACTTCGGCAGAATCCTAACCTCAGTTTTCGAGAAAATGTCTCTCTCCACTGAGTATAACGGTATGGGTGAAGTGATCACTCATGGCAAAAGGCGATTGACATGGGATCCCTGGGGTAGATTACTTGCGATTACCGATCCTTCCTTTTCATGGGAGGCTTCCTATGATGCCTTCGGCAGAAGACTCCAAACGCGCTATACCCAATCAAAACAACCAACGATAGTGACCAATTCTTTCTATGATCCTGAGGACGAGTTCCAAGAGATTGGAACACAGATTGGAGGCAAAACTTTTTGGAAAATCTACGGTCCAAATGCCTGTGATGCAGTCAGTGATGAAACTGGAGACTCTGTGGCCCTGGTATATAATGCATTACGGCAACTCACAGGGGTCCTTTCTGATCAGGAGATGCACGATTGCGATAAACTCCCTTCCGCTTACGGACCTCTGGAAACAAAGCCTCCTGTTCCATCAGATCTCGTTTCTTTTGCCCATTCCTTAAGTTGGCATAGTAAGGCTCAAGACCCAACCGGCCTCATCTGGATGGGAGATCGTTATTACGATTCAAGAAGCGGTCGATTTTTAAGCCAGGATCCCTTGTCTTACCCGCTGTGTCTAGATCTCTATGCCTATGCCAATGGCGATCCGATTAACTATTTTGATCCGGACGGGCGGTTTGCATCACATGTCTATCAGGTCACAAAGCCTCTGGTCATCGGTGCTTGTCAGCCTACCGGTTTTAATCTAGCCAGGCAGGGCTCCAATGCTTTTGCTGCTTATTTAGCCAACCAACAAAGCACCTGCTCAATGACGTTTCAGGCAGGTTTTTATGATTTGCCTAACGGAGAGATTGGATTTATAAATGGCATTAACAATACGCCGCGGCAATCTAAAGAAAGTG
>Ga0207085_1065_pt1 | contig 17246 bp, 13 predicted proteins | sample Alteio_BWMinHeat_53_FD_153542 | JGI IMG/M metagenome (GOLD analysis project Ga0207085, IMG submission 153542) | Enriched cells from forest soil in Barre Woods Harvard Forest LTER site, Petersham, Massachusetts, United States -... | ecosystem: Environmental > Terrestrial > Soil > Temperate forest >...
GGAAAATTGATTGCGAAAATACCAAGTACAGCTCCTTTAATGTATAACGATCACAATCGCGGCAAGAAGCCAGATGTTTACAGTGTCACTGCCGTGACTGCTGATGGTATCGAAAGTAATCCAGTCACGATTACCCTGCCTTGACGAAAAAAACGTACGTCCTTAAAAAGTTATGGCAAAAAGGTAACCAGGGCGTCCTCGCCCTGCCTGTTAGTAGACTCAGGACCCTAGTAAGTCCATGCATGCGAAATAGAATCGCGCTCCTTCTTTTGTTCTTAACCGTATTGGTCTATGGATGTCGTCTTGGTCCCAGTTACCAACCACCTTCAGTTGCGGTTCCCGATCAATGGAAGGAATCTCAGGAAACAACCCAAGCTCCTGTTTTTGATTCTCTTTGGTGGGAAGTCTTTCAGGACGACACCCTCAGCTCGCTCGAATGCCAGGCCATTGCCAATAATCCGAATCTATTTATTGCTCTGGACCGTGTTGCGGAAGCCAGAGCCGTTGCCGGAGTCGACCGCTCTGCCCTCTATCCTCAGCTTAATTTGAATCCCAGCTATTCGAATACGGGACAACTTTTTAAGATTTTTTTGCCTAATAACGCCACCCTTCTTCCGGCAACTTTCCCTACCATTTATCGTATTCACCAATTGCAATACTCGCTTCCTTTGACGATGAGCTATGAGGTGGATCTTTGGGGAAAATTGAAGGGACAATATGAATCTGCGATATTCCAGGCACAGATGCAGGAAGATAACCTGCAGGTGGCCTTATTGACATTGACGACCGACTTAGCCACTAATTATTTCAAACTACGAGCATTTGATGCCTTGTTAGATACTTTGAGTGAAAATCTGGATCTCCTGAAAAAAAATGTGCAACTAGTCCAATCGCGCTTCAACAAAGGGTTGGTCAGCGAACTCGATGTCGTACAGGCACAGCAACAGCTCACCGATAATGAGGCGACGTATCTAGACACGATGCGGCAACGGGCTTTGCAAGAACATGCCATCGCAGCTTTGCTTGGCGTCGCCCCTATCGACCTCTGCCTGGGTAAAATGCCGCTGGTAATGGCGCCTCCTGCCGTACAACCTAATCTCCCTTCCCAAGTACTCTTGCAACGTCCCGATATACGTGCTGCCGAGCGCTCGATGGCGGCACAACACGTTTTAATTGGAGTCGCTTACGCCTCCTTTTTCCCTTCCCTTCATCTGACAGGAACAATAGGTTTTTTGAGTCCGGATATCCGGCAGTTTTTGGAGTGGAAAAGTCGTCTTTGGTCGATGGGACTCAATGCAGCCCAGCCGATATTTGATGCTGGGTACCATGAAGCAAATTTGAAGTTGGCTTATGCACAGTATTATGAGTCTTTGCATAGCTATGAACAAACGGTATTGACGGCATTGCGGGAAGTGGAAGATGCGTTGACAAATGTGGAAAAGCAGGGACAGGAATACGAGAAATATGTGGAATCATCGACATGGGCCAGTCGCCAAATTCATTTGGCCACTACGCGCTACACAAAAGGACTTTCTAACTATTTGACAGTTCTGGATAGCGAACGCACAAAGATTCAAACCGATATCAATCGTGTAAACGTATTAGGATTGCGCTATGTCGCCACTATACAGCTTATCAAAGCTCTTGGAGGCAGCTGGAGTTTTTCATTGGAGACGCCGCTTGAACAGCCAGGAAGCTGCTGTCAAAGTGCACAGGGCGATGATAGCTGTTGGCCAGATATTGTTGAATACGATGTCTCCGGGCATATCCTTTAAGAAAATTCCTTTTGCGACGACAAGGTAATATCTTAGTGGAATCAAATACGTAACAGGCTGCAGCCATGCCGGCATATTTTCTATGGGAGTGGCGAATCCGGAAAGTAACACAGAAGGACTCATAAAAAGGAATGATCCTAAAACAGCTTGCTGCTGGGTTTGGGATAAAGAGGAAATGAAAAGACCTACCCCCACAATAGCCAGAACGAAGACAAACATGCTGCAATAAAGCAGGAACAAAGATCCCGTAAACGGAATTTGGAAGATAAAGACCCCCACAAAAATGATTAAAGACCCTTCAAGCATACTGATCACCACTGCCGGCACCGTTTTTCCCACTAAAATTTCAAAGGGTGTGGCAGGAGATACAAGCAGCTGGTCGAAAGTTCCCAGCTCTCGTTCTCTGGCGACTGAAAGGGCTGTGACAAGCAGCGCGACAAGCATGGTTAAAATTCCGCTTAGGCTTGGGATGTTGTACCAGTAGTAGAGTAAATTGGGATTAAACCAATTGCGTATGACTAAAATGGTATTCTGTTGGGGAAAACCTGACAAAGCCGCAAAATCGTCATTGAATGTTTGGATGATCGACGAAGCGTAGCCCGCTACAATTTGCGTTGTGTTCGACTTGCGTCCATCGAGGATCAGTTGAACCTGGGCGGGTTGCTGCGCCTCTAAGTTTCTGGAAAACTGCTCGTCGAGAGATACAACCATGACGCCACGCATGTTGTCAATAAAAGGTCCTATTTCATCGACAGATTGCAAGTAGATAATTTTATTAAATACCGGAGAGCCGTGGAACCTTTGGGCAAGTTCAAAGCCCTGTCGTCCATTATCACGGTTGAGAATGCCGATCGGCACATTTTTCACGTCGAGTGTCGCAGCAAATGCAAAGATGAAAAGCTGGATAATGGGAGGGACAATCAGCACAAAGCGGCTCTTTTTGTCGCGCCAGACAGCCAAAAATTCTTTGATGATGAGTGCGAAAATGCGGTTTAACATTAGTCCAACCTTTTCACGGAAAGCCGGGAGCTCAAAATAAAGAAAATCAGGCCAATCAACAGCATTGGAATAACGTTGACGATGATCAAAGACCAGATATCTCCAACAAGAAACAAGGTTTGCAGGCTTGTGACAAAATACTTTGCAGCCACAATATATGTCAGCAGCTGAATGGGCAATGGCATACTGCCAATTTCAAAAAGAAATCCTGATAAAATATAGGCAGGTAAAAAGGCGGCAACCATTGCCGCCTGCGCAGCGGCGAATTGGTTTTTAGTCACAATGGAAATTAACAGCCCTAATCCTAGTGCGGTCGTCAAAAAACAAGCCGACACAAACTCTAAGAGCAACCAAGATCCCCTAAATGGGGTGTCATAAAGGAGTCTTGCAGTGATCACGCACAACGTCATCGAACCCATCCCCAAAATAAAATAAGGAACCAGCTTACCGATCAATAATTCAACAATAGTAACGGGTGTGGCCATGATCGCTTCCATTGTGCCACGTTCCCATTCCCTCGCCACAACAAGCGACGTCAACAATGTCCCAATCAAGGTCATGATGATGGCAAGAGATCCCGGTACAAGGAAATTGCGGCTTTCCAACTCTTCATTATACCAAAATCTCGATTCGGTTGTGACCAAAGGGAGTCCCGTGAGATCCTGGCTGATTGCCTCCTGACGCAGCCAATTTTGCCAAGCCCCTGTCACATAATTCTGAACAAAATTGGCCGTATTAGGTTCGCTTCCATCCGTGATGACTTGTATAGGCGCTATGATATCCTGGCGATTCCGAAAAGCTGTAAAGTAAGAAGGGACTACCACCATGCCACGTACAGCGCCTTTAAGGATATCTTGGGTAAATTCTCGTCTGTCCCGGCCGATTTTAACATCGAAATAATGGGAGTCTGTCATCGATTTTGCAAAGCTTTGAGCGTCCGGAGACGTGTCTTCCAACACCAAAGCGACCCTAAGATGATCGAGGTCCAGGGAGACGCCAAAGCCATACAAGAAAAGAAGGACCAAAGGAAGGACAATGCTAATCATGATGCTGCTGGGATCGCGGATAATCTGATAAAATTCTTTGATAATCAAAGCTTTGAGCCGGCGGGCTCTTCCTATGCTTATGGGACTATCCTGTAGCATTCGGCACCTCGCCAAACTGCTTGATGAGATGGATAAAGGCATCTTCAAGCGTAGGTTTAGGATGGTCTGATGACACGCTTCCCTGTTTCAATTCATCAGGAGTGCCAATTTTGATGACTTGGCTTTGGTAAATGAGGGCAATCCGATCACAGTATTCCGCCTCGTCCATAAAGTGTGTGGTGACCATAACTGTAACCCCTTTCTCCACAAGGCCATTGATGTGGTTCCAAAATTCCCGACGGGTAACGGGATCGACACCTGATGTGGGCTCGTCTAAAAACAAGACTTGTGGACGGTGCATGACAGAACATGAAAGGGCTAGCCTTTGCTTAAATCCCAATGGGAGAGCATCCGCATTAACACCCAGATAAGGTGTCAGGGCGAATGTCTCAACCATCTCTTCAATCATATTGCGTTTATGGTGTCCTTTGAGATTATAAATACCGGAAAAAAAATCGAGATTTTGTCTGACGCTTAAATTGCCATACAAAGAGAACTTCTGCGCCATATAGCCAATATGCGAACGGGCTTCACTGCCTGCTGTCTGCAAATCAAGGCTATTGACAAAAGCCTTCCCTGACGTAGGCGTCAATAAGCCGCATAGCATTTTAAAGGTCGTAGATTTTCCAGCTCCATTCGGTCCCAGAAGCCCAAAAATTTCTCCGCTAGGAACGGTAAATGTGATGTCTCGGGCGGCTGTAAAATCACCAAATTTTTTAGTGAGGTGTTCTGCCTGGATGATGGGCTCACTTTTTTTAGGAAGCACAGGGGTTTTCTCCGCCAAAGCAGAAACGCCTCCTGGACCACCTCCAAGCATATCAATGAAGGCATCTTCAAAGCGGGGCGAGACCGGATTAAGCTGCAGGGGCTGATGTGCAGGCAAGTGTATACCATCCTCTAGTTGAAAATTCCTATTTCGACTTGCTGCGGCTTTGCCAAATTGATCCTCCTCGTCACCCTTCCCAATTTGGGAAGGGCTTCCTCGTTCGGAACGCGAAGCTTCAATTTGGCTTTGCCTCGCAGAGTCCAAATGGGAATTTTCAACTAGAGGATGGTATAGGTCTCCTGGCTCCAGAACTTTCCTGGTGACGATCCTAATATCCTTTCCTTGAATCACTCCATCAATCACTTCTTCCTTTTGCAAAGCCTGTTTTAGGATGGGACGCCGATTGCCACTGATGTTTTGAATCTGAAAAGTTTTTCCTTTCACTCGTTGGGTGAGATCTTGCGGCGGACCAAAAAACAGCAGTTTCCCTTCGTCGAGCAGGATCACGCTATCTGTTCGTTCTGCTTCATCGAGATAGGCGGTACTCCAGATCACGGTAATCGATTCCTCAAGGAGGGATTGAACCATTTTCCACAATTCACGCCTTGAGATCGGATCCACTCCAACGCTAGGCTCGTCCAGAAGGAGTAGAGTAGGCTTTCTGATTAGCGCGCAGGCAAGGCCAAGCTTTTGCTTCATCCCTCCAGATAAAGCACCAGCCAATCGTTGTTGAAATTTTTTGAGGTCGGTGAAGGTGAGCAGTTTGTCAAACATCTCCTGACGCACTTTTCCGGTCACTCCTTGGAGATCTGCATAGAGAGTTAAATTTTGAATAACACTGAGGTCTTCATACAGACCAAATTTCTGCGGCATGTAGCCAATCAAACGGCTGATTTGTGCGGCGTCTTTAACAGTATCGTAACCTGCAATCGTGATCCTTCCTTTTGTCGGGAGCAAAAGGCTGGCCATGAGTCGGATTAAAGTGGTTTTGCCGGCACCATCAGGGCCTGCTATCCCAATGATTTTTCCTTTTGAAATTGCAGCACTGATGTTATCAAGGGCAGGCGGAGATGAAGGAGTGAAAAGTTTTGTGATCTCGTGAATCACAATCAACGGGTCACTCATACGGTTGTGACGTTGAAGGTGTTTCGGGTTCGTCTTTTCGATTTTGCAACAGTTTGACGGTGACAGGCATCCCTTGACGCAGTACCCGATTAGGATTATCCGCATAGATGCGCAACCGATAAACCAAATCAGTCCGCAGTTGGGTGGTTTCAACAGTTTTTGGTGTAAACTCAGCGACAGGCGAAATAAAGCCTATATGTCCTTCATAGGCCGTATCTCCTGAAGAATCTGTATAGATAAGGGCAGGCATGCCAGGATAAATCATTCCCAAATAAGGCTCAGGGACAAATGCCCGTATCCATACAGGCGAGGTGACAGATACAGAATAAATAGGATCGCTCGGCTTGACGACAGTACCGGGCTCCCTGATGCGTGAAAGAATAGTGCCTTCTGTTGGAGCAAAGGCTTCAGTAAAATATAGATTTGTCAAGGCGACAGCAAGGGCGGCCTCCGCACTTCTCAGGTTTGCTGCCGAGACGGTTTTATTCGAAAGGGCGTTGTCCAAATCCTCTTGGGAGATGCTTCCATCGGCAATGAGCTCTTCCCGTCTTTTAAACAGGATTTCATTGTTATGTAAAGAGGCTTTGATCGATTCAACGTTGGCTTCAGCTTCTCTAACCTGATCCAGATAAGGTTGTTGGTCTAAAATGCCTACAAGATCCCCGGTTTTGACAAGATCCCCTTCTTCAAAATATATCTCCTTAACCAACCCCGCCACCCGAAAACTCAAATCTACCTGCCGCACATCGACATTGCCGTACAGAATGATATCGTTGCTTTTAGAACGGCTCTGATTAAAATAATAGTGCAGAAGAGCAGCAATGAGGATGGCGAACAGAAGAAAAATCACAATCTTACGGAACATATGGCGCCTCTTATAAAGATTGCTCTTATAGAGTTTTTACTCACGAGTGTCAAGCACCTCCCCTCCTCATAAACGTCTATTTTATTCACAGAAAATGCGAGTAGCCCGTGCAATATATGGCAAAATTTGCACGGGACACTCGCGTTTTCCGAGGATATTAATGCCCTATAACAAGGAAGCGGGGTTTTTGAGCAGGGCACTATAATGATGAGAAACGCGCGCCGCGATTTCCCCATCGATGAGCCGGTGGTCGAAGCTCCAGGAAAGGGGAATCGTCTCTTGAACTACAACTTGTTCCTCTTTGACGATAGGCATTTTGCGCATTTTAGCAATCGCCAGAATGGTGACTTCCGGACTTGAAATCATGGGCGTCGCCCACATTCCCTCACCTTCCAATACCCCAAAATTGCTGATGGTGATCGTTGCTTCTTTCATATCACTTGGGGAAAGCTTCCCTGCGACCGCTCGCGCCTTAAGGCTTTCGTATGCTGAAATCAGCTGGATTACACTCATATTTTCCACCCCTTTGAGCACCGGGACAATCAACCCTTGCGAGCTTGCCATCGCAATGCCAATGTGGTGTTGTTTATGCAAAATGGCTTTTCCAGCGTCCATATCAAGGGAAGCATTGATTTGAGGATACTCCTTAATGGTCAGTGAAAGAGCGCGAATAAAAAACGGCATGAAACTAAGAGCAACCCTCTCTTGATGGGCTTGGCTTTTCATGTTGCCCCTTAGCTGGATCAAACGCGTGGCGTCCACATACTCGAAATAGGAGAATTGGGGAATATGGGTCTCATGCATTTTCCTTGCCATTAGACCACGCACGCCAACCAGAGGCTGTACTTCATCTCCAGGTAGGTTGGGGCAGGGAGACTGAGTGGAGGAAGGTTTTTTGTGATGCAAAGCCTGATGCAAATCGTTTTCGGTAATCCGCCCCTCTCCCCCCGTACCTGTCACCTGTTTAAGATCGATATTCCACTCTTTTGCTTCGTGACGTACTTTAGGAATGGCTTTAACAGCGGATTTTCCACTTGTTTGGGATTCCGCTTTTTGCTTACGCGAAGGTTTTATGGTGTTGTCGCTGTGGATGGGTTTGCTACTTTGCTCGGACGCCTCTTGAGCTGGAGGTGGCGCGGCAGCCGTATCCGACTGCCCTTCTTGCAATTCGATGTCGTAAAGGGGACGATCTTTGATCGCGATCTCGCCTGGCTTGTAATAGTGCTTATAAATTTTTCCTGGGTAGGGGGAGGGGAGTTCGACAGTTGCTTTATCGGTCATGACCGTCACGACAGCTTCATCTTGCTGCACGGGGTCTCCAATTTGCTTTAACCATTCCACAACTTCCCCTTCCATGACTCCTTCGCCGAGTTCGGGCAAATGAAAGGTATAAATATTTCCAGGCATGTTAAAACTCCAGGGTATCCAGCACAGCTTGCACAACTTTGTCCGCATCCGGAAGATACTCTTTTTCCAGAATATTGGGAAATGGGGTATCCAGTCCACAGCAACGCTTAATAGGAGCATCTAAATGGAGAAAGCATTTTTCAGCAATTTGAGCGGCAATTTCCGCTCCAAACCCTTGTGTACGTGGCGCTTCATGGGCAATCACACATCTTCCTGTTTTCTCCACAGAGGTAGTGATGGTATTGATATCAAGAGGGTTGAGGGTTCGCATGTTGATCACTTCAACGGAAATTCCATGCTTCTCCTGAAGCTCCTTTGCTGCTTCCATATTTTGATGGTGCTGCGCTCCCCAGCCAATGAGAGTGACATCGGTGCCAATTTTCTCGATGGCGGCCACTCCAAAGGGAATCAGATACTCTTCTTCGGGAACCTCTTCCTTTAGAGCACGATAAAGACGCTTTGGCTCGAAAATAATGACAGGATCATTACTGCGAATCGCTGTTGTCAGGAGTCCCTTGGCATCATAAGGGCCGGAAATAAAGACGACATGCAGACCAGGGGTATGCAAAAACTGTGCTTCAGGGGATTGCGAATGGTAGTGGCCTCCATGAATCCCTCCTCCGTAGGGGGTACGGATAACCAGAGGTGCAGCATATTGGTTCCCTGTGCGATAGCGCATTTTGGCAAGTTCATTGACGATTTGATCATAGGCAGGAAAAATGTAATCGGCAAATTGGATTTCACAAATCGGCTTTAACCCTTTTTGCGCCATCCCAATGCCAAAGCCAACAATCCCCTGCTCGCAAAGAGGGGTATCGAAACAACGCTCTTCCCCAAATTTCTCCTGCAATCCAGAGGTAACCCTAAAAACGCCCCCAAAAGCTCCAGCATCTTCACCAAAAGTCACTAGCTTGCTGTTCTTTGCAAATTCCTGATGAAGGGTCGAATTAAGCGCCTGGATAATATTCATGACGGGCATGGAGCACCTCATCTGCTGTCTTTTTATTCCTCACCCGTGTTATACCCAAGAGGTTGATTACTTGCCAGGAATGGCTGAAGTTTTAGCTTCTTTTTAGGATAAGCAAGCGGCACCAAAAGTAAAACGAGAACAAAACTGCATGCCAGCATCGACCAAAAAAAACCTTCCCACCCGCAAAGATCAATCACCTTTCCTATGGGATACCCTGCACTAGCGGTTCCAATATAGCCAACTAAGCCGATAACACCCGTTGCAGTGGCTGCAGCTTTTTTATGAACGTATTCAGCAGCGGCCACTCCCACCAACATTTGTGGACCAAACACAGCTACGCCCACAGAAAAGATGATGAAGCAATCCACCCATACCATTTTTGTCGACATATACCAAAAAGCCCCAACTGCCAGGAAGAGAATAATAGAAAACAATAAGTTGACTGGTCCACGTTTTCCTTTGAAGATTCTATCCGATATAAAACCTGCCAAAAGCATACCTACTACCCCACCCACCTCAAAGAAAGATAGCACCCCACTAGCTCCTAAACGACTATACCCCTTGACCTCGATCAATAACAGAGTCACCCAATCCCCAAATCCTGTTCGGACAATATAAACGAAAAAATAGGCCAACGCTAAAAGCCAAATAGATTGATTACTCAAGACATTGTATAAGAGACTTTTCGTATTCAACTCCCCCTCTTCAGAAACAGTGCGATCGGTTTCTTTATAATCGTTCCGAAACTTTTCAATGGGAGGTAACCCCAGCGATTGAGGCGTGTCACGCAATCGATTCATGAGAAAAAAAGAACAGATTAGACACAGCAGCCCCGGAATATACATGCCCATGCGCCAGTCAAAACACTGAAGACAGATTCCTACTATCCAATGGATAAGAAACGCCCCGATATTTTGCGAAATCATCAGCAGCGACCAGTAAGTTCCTCGTTCAGAATGGGAATACCAATGGGTTAAATACCTGGCACAGGGGGGCCAACCGAATCCCTGAAACCAGCCGTTAAGAATCCAAAATGAAGCAATAAGAGTAAACGACGCGGAAAAACCAATAAAAATATTCAACAACCCCGTAATGAACAATCCTATGGACATAAAATAACGAGGATTGGATTGGTCAGACAAGACCCCGCTTGTAAACTTGCTCACCCCATACGCAAAGGCAAAAGCACTCCCGACTGAACCTAATTCACTCTTATCAAAATGATACTCCTCGATGATCCCGGGCATGGCAAACACAAAACTCTTACGGGAGAAGTAAAAAAAAACGTAGCCAATAAAAGCGGAGTAGAGAATGCGGACTCTCCAGTATTTATATTCCGTTCTTTGCTTTTCTAAATCTTGTATTTCAGATAGGTGTGGAGCTGGTTTAAAGAGTTCCAGAAAAGACCATAACATCATAAGCTCCTATAAAAAAAGATAACCAGGGCGTCCCGCTTTTGGGGTCTGGCTTGTGATTTGTAATTTGAGCTCCTAAAACCCTTTGCCATACAGACTTCCTCAAATTGCAAATCGCAAGCCTGACCCCAAAGCGGGACGCCCTCGATGGATGTCCCGATCATACCACCGCTTTCTAGATTTACAAAAATTAATAGATTTTAATTATAGATTAAGTTATTCTAAACCTATGAATATTGAAGATCCTATCAGCCTAGTTCACCTCAAATACTTCTGCGATGCCGTCAGACTAGGAGGGCTCTCAGCAGCTGCGACGACTAACTTTGTAACTCAATCAGCGATCAGCCAAGGGATCACAAAACTAGAAAAGTCTTTAGGAATCACTCTTTTAGCTCATCACCCCAATAGACTCAGACCAACGCCTGAGGGAGAATTCACCTTTCGACAGGGTTTGGATATCCTAAAACGAACTTCGGAATTTAAGCAGGAAGTGGCGACAAAGGGTTCTAATCTCATTGGTGATCTCGACTTCGGCTGCACCTATAGTTTTGCTTTAGCCGTGCTCCCGGGTTATTTAAAGCGCTTTCGATCAGACCATCCACAAGTGCGAATTAACTGTAATCTGGGCAGAAATGAAGAGATTAAACGAATGGTGAAGTCCGGAACGACCGATTTTGGCATCTTGCCGGATGAGGGAGATCTTACCGGCTTTGCAAAACGCGATATCTATAAGGGAAAACTGCATCTATATTGCTCTAGTCAGATTCCCAAAAAAGATCACAAGAAACTTGGGTTTATTTTAGCAGCATCCCATAGTCAGGAAACCATTTTACTCAAGGACGCTTATTACAAAAAATTCGGAAAACCTCTTGTAGGAATTCTGGAGGCAAATGGCTGGACGGTTATCGCAAACCTTGTTGCTGAAGGAATGGGGATTGGATATTTTCCCGATTATATTGCCCAACAAAGAAAAGAAGCATTTCAAATATGCAATCTCCCCATAGAGTCGCACAACTATACCTTGAGTGCCATTTATCCCCACGGGATGCAATTACGCAAGAGCAGTGAACTATTTCTTGCGAATTTCCTTCCTGAGTCGCTAAAAAGATGAGTTGGGATCCTTTAAAAATTCAAGCTCTTCACCAGTAGATTCCCTGCCCAAAAAGGAAAGAAGAGCTTAAAACTGGGGGCCAATAAAATAAATAATGTAATCAGTTAACTATTCTGTCCTATATGCCCGTAAATTCCATGGACTTCACAACCAATCATTCGACTACTCCATCGAACGCTTTTATTTCCATGATTATCATTACTATATGACATGAAACCGTGGAAAGGGCTTTCGTATATATATTTTCCAGAGGCGCCACCATGTTCTGTGATTATCCCTTGTGCCTCTTGCTTTTCCTTTCTTTTATCAAAATAGTAAGATAAACAAAAAACTTCGGAACAACCTCGTACGAACTCATCTAATAAATATTTTGCTGCAAAAGTGCACCTGCCAGATAATTTATCAGACGTGAATAGAGCGCCCCATCCAGATATAATAGCACAAGCTAAACTAGAGATCATACGAACAACTCCAACAGGGATTCCTCCAATAATTGGCACATAACCAGGATAGTCCAACGCACGCATAATCAAAGGCCTTTCTACAGAAATTAATTGAGTACTTACTAAGCTATTTACTGACATCACAACCTCATATTAAAACTAATACATAATTACAATTAGTTATAAACTAGTTAAAATTAAAAATCAAAACTTATTTTAAAATACAAAGTTAATAAATAAAATTTAAAATTATTTGCATTTCAAATACTTTAAATAAAACATTAATAAATTGCGTTAATTTAGGGTGTACCCTATCCTGATGTCAAGATCAACTCAAAAAACACGTCAGAATAGGATTGTTTTCTTTATTGATTGACACAATCGCAAATTTGACAGGTGATTATGTTTGGCGACAGAGCAAGGTGATGGAAAAAGGCGAATTCAGACCTTTGTGATTGGGGTCATGATTGGGGTCATGATTGGGGTCAGGCTTGGCATTTTGGCATTTATCATTGGGCCATATGAGTTTGACTCCTATGATAAATGCCAAAATGCCAAGCCTGACCCCATCTATGACCCCATCTATAGTGTTACCTACATTTGAACCATGCCCCTTTTTGCCATAAGTTTTTAAGGATGTACACTTTTTCGAACTCTTAGGACATTGTCTAAAAATTGTGTCAATTGATTCACAAATGAACCAATTGGGATGATTTTAAATCTAATATTGATTCAAATATGCCAGATATGCGAAAATGAGATAGAATGCAAGCCACAAGGAGAGCACGATTATGTTATACCCAGAAAGAGAATCCGCAATTCTCGAATTCAAGAAAGAAATTCCAACTAAACAACAAATCGTCAAAACAATGATTGGATTTTGCAACCTTTATGGAGGCCGCCTCATACTCGGCATAGATGATAATCGCCAAATCATTGGAATTCCCGAGGATATCATCGATCAAATCACTGAATCTTTGCATCGCTCCATCTATGAAAGCTGTACTCCATTGATTATTCCGAGCATCCACAGCCAACGAATTGACGAAAAAGTCATCTTATTTATCGACGTTTCATCTGGTATGACCAAGCCGTATTATCTTACTTCCGAAGGCATGAATAAAGGGACATATTGCCGTATCGGCACTCAGACCATTAAAGCCACCCCTGAAATGATTCAGGATCTTCAATGGCAAACACGTGGGAGAGCACCTGATGAAATGCCGGTTTATCATGCTGATTTAGAAGACCTTGATAAAGAAAGTATAAATGCATTTATGAGTAACCGCATACAACATGCACAAGAGTACAGCTATGAAGAATTATTATATCATTATTCTTTAGTTATCAAAGAACATAATCGCAGTTATCCAACAATAGGAGGCATCTTATTGTTTGGGAAAGACCCTCAAAAATATCTTACAGAGGCGTTTATAATTTGTACGCATTTTAAAGGGATTAGCGGACGCGAGGCTTTGGCTACAAGGGATATTACAGGACAGTTGTTTGGTCAATATGAAAAGGCGCTAGCTTTTGTTTTGAGTCAATTAAATCGAAGCTTTATTATAAAAGGGGCTGGTCAGCGCTCTGAGGAATTAGAAATCCCTGAAGAAGCCCTCCGTGAAGTGATTTTGAATGCCATCATCCACCGTAACTACCAGACATCTGCTCCGATAAAAATATCTATCTTTGACGACCGCATTGAAATTTTTAGTCCAGGGAATTTTCCTGGGCCAATTTTACAACATCAATTGGAAATGGGGTTAACATTTGTTCGTAATAGGGTTATCGCTCGGGTTTTTCGCGAAGCGGGATATATCGAAAAACTGGGCTCTGGGTTTTTAACTTTATTCGAATCCTACCGTAAAAGAGGTCTTAAATTACCAGCGATCATCGAAGGTCATGGGTTCGTAAAATGTATTTTACCAAGGCCATCGGTAAATGAGCCTAAACACGCTCAAGTGATAGGACGACAGGAGATGGTTATGCAGTTGTTTTATCTAAGTGATGAGATTCGTATTTCTGATGTGATGGCACACCTCAAAATTTCGCGGTCCACAGCCAATCGCATACTTCAGGAACTGGTAAAAAAAGAAAAATTACAACGCGTGGGACAAGGCGCTGCGGCCCGTTACATGATGCGCGTATAGGCCGTGCCAAGATGTATGACGGTACGTCCTCAAAAAATTATGACGGCGGGCATAAGATGGCAAGGTTACGAAGGTTAACGATATAATAAACATTGTTTTTTTGTGGCATATAATTCTTTGGGTAATTACTATTTATGAATGAAAGTTGTACTGGAGATTTTTCATGTTAGCTGCCGTTGCCACATCAAGCCCTTCTTTTGTTCCTGTTGATCATTCACAAAAGATTCCTTCCCAAGAGCCTTCCCGCTCATGGAGCCGTTTTATTCCTTCATTAGAGCCCACCTCAGTAACAACCCTATTCTATGCCGTTCAAAATTACGCACTAGGGTATTCTGATTTAGGAAAAAAAGTGTGTCAGCTTTCTAAACAACCTATTTGGCAAGAAGAGAACACCGAAATTCTTGTTCAAGCTTTCAAGTCAAAAGAATTTTATAAACTTAGACATTTGATTGTTAATATATTAGAAAACCAGACTCCCGATCAGATCAATCTTACTCTCAAGGCAATTTTTCGCGCGCATGGTTTTGAAGACTCTAAAGAGTTATTTAAAAAACTGAGCAGCCTTTTTACCCTGCAAAAGATTGAGAAAGCCGTGCAATCGGAATTTAGTCATTTTGAAGGATCAAGAATAGCTGCCGGGCAGATTGCCCAGACAGGCAAGAGAAATCTGACTTCAAAGCAAGTGCAAGAGCAAGTGAAATTCAAAAACACAATCAAGCACTATGTCATCAATACGATTGATTGGTTGGTAGAGAGTCTGTTATTTATCTTTCAACTCACCGATGTAACAGACTCTGATGCAACGAAACTTGAAAGGCAGATGGTAGCACAAATGCGTTATCAAGCTTTTCGAGAGAATATCGTTATCATAAGCGGATGGCTCATCGGGTTGAGTATCTATACCGGAAGCTTTTTGACGACCGCTATCGTCACGACTTCGGTTGTCCTGACAGCTGTAGCTTCATACGCGATCTATGCGAAATTTTTTAAACCTTGTCCTGAAGATGTCCATCCAGGAAGAAATCGCACTGCTGAAGCTAGCAAAGGACTTATCTCGACCGTGCATGGACGTGAAGAAATGGTGAAAAAACTGTTCGACACCTTAGAGGGAAATACGAAAACGCGTGCGAGGCGCTATCCTTTGATTCGCGGAGGAACGGGTATTGGCAAATCGGATTTAGGGAATGCGATGGCTCTTTTTTTGACCTCTCCTGATTGTCCAAAAGAATGGCAAGGAAAAAAACTCTTCGTTGTCAGTACAGCCGATATCGTAACAGGGGGAGCACATGGAAAAATGGAACATCTGCATCACATTAAGGATGTATTGAAAGGGTATGAAGAAGAAGCCATTCTATTTTTCACTGAAGTGCATGTTGGTTTTCAAGAAAAAACGTTCTTTTTAGGTCAGGAGTTAAAAACGCTATGTGATGGGCCAGGCGGCTTCCCCTATATGATTTTTGCAACGACAGATAAAGAATACATGGAGCACATGGCGAAAGATCCGGCGTTTGCAAGACGCTTGGAGTTTTTTGATGTTGAATCCACTAAAGATGAAGAGACAGAGTTGATCATTCGCAATATGGTTGCTCTTGAAGCGGCAGATATATTTGTGAAAGGGAATGCCATTAAGGAAGTATCGACAATTCGCTCTAAGTTGATCGAAGTCGACGGAGAATGCACAAAAGTTTTTGAAAATAGTCCACAGCCCGCCACTTCGATTGCGATCACTTCAAAAGTCCTTTCCAATGCACGCCATCCTTGGTTCAAAGAGTATGAAAAATCCTTGCAAGAGCTAAAGAATCTTCGCCATCTTTTGGACTATCAGATGAAGCTCGAGCGAGGGGTTGATTATCTTCCCTATAGCGCGGCAGGAAAAGAACTTCAGGGTAATTTGAACGCTTTAGACCAACAAATTGCTGAACTGGAAAATAAACTTTCTGAAGCAAAAACCGAGTTGGAACAATTCCGCATTCTTGTCAAAAAGACTTCCGATCTCGAAGAAGAAATTGAGCATATGGCGATAAAAATCAAACAAGCCTCAGAAACAGACCAACTTTCTGAGGAAACACTAAAGCATTTTCTTCTTCTTTTGAATTATCTGAAACCGGCGTTGGATCACGCTTTAGAGGAATCAAGTCAGCGAATTGAAAATGCTTCGGTTATCGTCGATAAAAATACGATGGAGAAATTTATCCAGGAAGAAGCAAAAGCTTCTCTTCGAAAAACGCGTGAAAGGGAAGAATCTGAAAAAAAAGCGAGAGAAAATCTTGACGATAAAAGCAAAAAATTCTTTCAACAGTTAGAGAAGAAACAAGTTGCTTGATATAGAGGCTTTCGCAGTACGTCCTTAAAAAGTTACGGCAAAAGGGTAAATTTGGCCCCAAATGGAGTTTTGCAAAAGCCTCTATAGACTAAGAAATAACGATTTGCCATCTTAAGGAGTCCTTCAAATCAATGAAGTATTTCGACCCAGAAAGTCCTGAAATAAAGAAAAGGCTTATCGTACACAACCACCTCGCTTTTTCTTTTCTCACCCACATACCAATTGTTCCTGGTCATTCCTTGGTTTGTCCAATCCGTGTTGTAGAATCCGCAGAACAATTAACTCTAGAGGAATGGCGAGCCATTTTCGAAATCAAATTGCAAATATGTCAAGCTTTGAAGAAAGTTTTTCATGCTGAAGGATTTAATTTTGCTTGGAACATGGGAGAACATGCAGGTCAAACTGTCCCTCATTTCCATTTGCATATTGTTCCCAGAAAATTGGGAGATACAGGCATTTTTCAATATGAGCCTAGAGTATTCCTATATCGGCCAGGAAGTAGAGCGATTTCCCCTTCAGAAGAGCTCCAGCAAACTGCAGATCTTATTAAGGGTAACTTATAAAAATAGCATCATATGATCTATTATCAATTTAAATTTACGTGCAGTTATAATCTTTGATATAAAGAGGCTAAAATGGTGTCCACAGTTGATTTTCGAACAGCGATCAATACCTCTGATGGATTGATGTCGCCGAACGTTGTTTCTGCACAACCTATTGTAAAGGCTGTAAATCTGGGGTGTTATGGTCAT
>Ga0207085_1056_pt1 | contig 17228 bp, 19 predicted proteins | sample Alteio_BWMinHeat_53_FD_153542 | JGI IMG/M metagenome (GOLD analysis project Ga0207085, IMG submission 153542) | Enriched cells from forest soil in Barre Woods Harvard Forest LTER site, Petersham, Massachusetts, United States -... | ecosystem: Environmental > Terrestrial > Soil > Temperate forest >...
TGGAGCAAGCAGTTCTCGCCCTGGAAGATGGAACAATCTTCGAGGGGACTAGCTTTGGTGCGCCCACCCAAAGAGCGGGCGAAGTCGTTTTCAATACCGCCATCACCGGATATCAGGAAATATTCACCGATCCGTCATATTGCGGCCAGATTGTCGTCCTAACCAACCCGCAAATCGGAAACTACGGCGCAAACCAGCCCGACGAAGCGTCGCGGTGAATTTTATCGGGATTGCTGACCGAATAAATTGCGGCGATGCGACCGTTTTCGATGGAGACGCTCGCGACAGACAAGAGTTCGCCGTCACGAAATGTCAGCATGCCTGGACCGGAATTTACAGTTGCGCGCTGCATTTCGAAGACTTCACCATTTTTGCGCCATATGCCCAGAAAGAACCGCACGATGCGGTCGGCCCCACAGACGGGGTTAAGGATGGAGGGTGCTTTGCCGCCGCCATCCCCAACCAAAATGGCGTCGTGGGCAAGTATTCCGAGTAGCTCCTGTTCGTCGCCTTTCGCCAATGCGTCGAGGAAGCGACTCACAAGCGATTCTGCGACGCCTCCCGCAGCGGGCGGGGCGTGTCCGGCTTTCTGCAGCGCGGCACGAGCGCGGACCATCAGCTGACGGCAAGCGGCCTCCGATTTACCGGCGATTTCGGCAATCGATTGATAAGAGTGTTCGAAGACCTCGCGAAGCACGAAGACGACACGCTGTTCCGGCTCCATCTTTTCGAGAAGGTAGAGAAGACCAATCGACAAGCGCGAACGCGTGATTGCATCCTGCTCCGGCGTAGGCGCGTTGAAGACCGGTTCGGGAAGCCATTCGCCGGGATACACTTCGCGCCGATGTTGCGCGGAACGGAGTTTATCGATGGAGAGGCGCGCCACGACCGTCGTCAGCCAAGCCTCCACATTCTGGATGGATGTCTGGTCGGACTGCTCATAGCGCAGGAGAGCTTCCTGCACAATGTCTTCGCCCTCGGTCAGGCTTCCGAGGTAGCCATACGCAAAAGACAGTAGACGCTTGCGTAGGGACGCCGAGACAGCGACGTGACTGGGCTGGTTGAACTGCTGAGGGTGGGAAAAGCTCAATCAACTTCAGCGTACAAAAATTTAGCTGCTCGTCACAAATGCCTGGGGCATCTCGTCGGAACAGATAGAGGAAGAAAAAACGCGATGGCAGATAAAAAATTGCATAACGTAACACCCAGAATTAATTTGACCAATCCAGCGCTGGGTGGAGTGATGAAAGCCATGTATGGGTTAGAAGAGCCGCTGCGGAACTCGGGACTTGAGCTGGCATTGCGCGAGTTAGTGAAAACGCGAGCCTCGCAAATTAACGGCTGCGCCTATTGCATCGATATGCACACCAAGGACGCTAGAGCGCAAGGTGAGACAGAGCAGCGGCTTTATGCACTGAATGCCTGGCGGGAGACACCGTTCTATAGCGATAGGGAGCGCGCAGCATTAGAGTGGACGGAGCATCTAACATTGATTGCCGGGAAAGATGTGCCGGACGAATTGTATGCCCGCATGCGAGAGCAATTCAGTGAAGACGAACTTGTCAAGCTGACGCTTGCGGTGGTGCAGATTAATGGATGGAACCGGCTTGCGATCTCGGCCCGAGCGCCAGTGGGCAGCTATCAGCCAGCCCAGGGTCATCCCGCCGCGGCGACAGCATAGCAAATGTCTTGCTAACGAACCATTCCCGCAGTGTTTTCGAATACGACATTCGAAAGCAATGCGGCGTCGATTTTGTCCGGCAGGTGTGAGCAGAAGCCGATACCGGCGTAAAAAGGTCCGTCGATCTTCAGTTGAATCGGCGGACCGAATTGGTGCATAGGTTCGCCTTCGACACTGACGAAGAGCGCAAACGAGTCTCCGTGTTTTTCGATACCGATGCGCTGGGCGATAATACCGACGAGACTGTCAGGGCTTGCGCCGCCGGGACGTCCGCGGCCGCCGATCCGATATTCAATATCCTTGACGCGCACACTCTTCTCCGGGCGCTGTGCGAGGTGGATCATGCCCTGCCCGTGCAGCGCGGCAATAGCCTCCTTAGAGTCGTCTTCCAGATCCTGACGGATTACAAGGACCGCTTTTCGATCGCCGTAGCCATTCGGGTCCGGGAACGCGATGTCCGCCGCGAGCGAAACATCACCAGATATTTTCTTCCACAAGAACCGGAACTCATCGCGTGTGTACCAGATGTTGTAGCCGGCCGAACGAATGATGTACTGCCTTGTTGTGGGATCGTAAGCGGCGCTGCCAGGCACGATAGGATTGCCGATGTCCGACTGTCCGTCGAAAACGCCGATGGGCGTCTCGAAATTTCTGCTGGTTCGGTGAAAGTCGGGTGGCGGAGCAACCCGCGCATGCCTTGCAGAACCCGGCTGTGCCCAAAGCGGCGTGGCGGACGACGGTGCTGTTGCATTTGGCACCTGTGCGCGAAGCATCTGCGCTGAGATGCATATCGCCAGCACGACTAAATCAATTCTTCGGACTTGTAATCGGATAACCCTGCCACACATATTCCAGAGCTTCGGGTAAAGTTTGTTGCTTCACAGTACGGTCGGTGTGGCCGGCGTTACGCGCAAAGACAAACTGATAATGGTAGCCCTTAGCGGCTAGCACTTTTGCCATGTTCTCGTTGGCGACAACCCAATCGTGCATGTTGTCCTTCATGACGTTCGGGTTTAGGAGATCCCGATCACCCACCTCCATCCAGAGCCGTATTGGCTTAACCGGGCTCTCCGGGATGAGGTGCTCATGGAATTCCCACGCGCCATGCGGAGTTTGTGGGTTAGACGGCCACTGTTGGTTCACATAAGTGCCCGAGTAAGTTAGAACGCGATGGTAGAGCTCCGGGTGATACCACGCCATGATTAATGCGCATGAGCCACCGGAACTGCCGCCCATGGTCGCGCGGCCTTCCGGATCCTTGGTGAGCTTGACGTTCGCCTCTTTTTCCACGCGCGGCAGGACTTCTTTCTCAACGAACTCCGCGTAGAGGCCGGACATGGTGTCGTATTCCAGGCCACGTTCGCTGCCCTGTGCATCACCGCTGCCGTTACCGATGGAAATTCCAACCATTGCCGGTATACGGTGTTGGGCGATTAGATTATCCAGCGTCTGGAACAGCAACGGGTCGGGTCCGTCGGCCCCGACGATGAACGGCGCGGCGGTGCCTGGAACGTATTGGTTGGGGACATAGACGGTGACGCGCCGGGCGTAGGGAGCCGGATGGCTGGTGGTCACAATCAGTTTCGCGGGATCGTTCGGGTCAGCGGTACCAAACGTATTCGGCTCGCGCGCAATACCGGGGTAGATTTTGCTATCGGTCGATTCCATCGTGAACGTGTAGACGGTTCCTTGCGGAACACCGTCCTGCACGGTCGTTTCGGGCGCCGGATTGTGCGTAGGACCGATGATGAAATTCCCATCCGCAATTGGCGGGGCGTTTGTACCGTCGGGCAAGTCTTTTGCCGTTACATAGCCTGGCGTGCTGGGATCGCGAGTTGGCGGGGTGGGCCGAACCGGACGTGCAGCGGCGTTCGGGGCGGGAGGCGTTGTCTGACCCTTTGCCAGAAGCAAACTGGCTAGCAGACTTGTGAAGATTGCGATGTTGAGGAAGCGAGACATTGTCAATTAGAAGTTGGCGACTCCCACAGAACGAGGCTTGGGACCACCAATCACCGAAACCGATCTTAACGCAGCCGCAGCGACACGGAGAGGACACAAATTGGCGCCGCAATTACGAAAGTCTTCGTTGACACTACGAAGATCCTCGTAGTAAGATCCTCGCATGGCGGCACCGAACGAGCCGAAACCCACTTCCGGGGAGATCGAGATCTTGCGAGTTTTGTGGGATCGCGGTCCTTCCACTGTGCGTGAAGTACACGACATTTTGGCGGAAACCAGGCAGATGGGCTATACGACCGTGCTGAAGCTGCTGCAGATTATGACGACAAAAGGACTAGTTACGCGTAACGAACAAGCCCGTGCTCATGTATACGAAGCGAAGCAGCCGGCTGAAAAAACGAAGCGCCAACTTGCCGGTGATCTGCTGCAAAAGGTTTTCGCAGGATCGGCGAGTCAGTTAATGATGCACGCGCTGTCCGGGAAAAAAGCGTCGCATGCGGATATCAATGAAATTCGACGGATGCTCGACGAATACGAAGGGAGTACAAAATGACGAGTTCAACCGGTTGGGCAGGGCAATGGCTTCATGCTGAAATGGCGTATGTCTTGGGCTTAACGCTGGGTCACTTCCTTTGGGAGGGCTTGGCGCTTGCTCTGCTTTTGTTCGGCGTCATCAAGTTCTTCCGAAGTGCGCAAACCCGATACTCGCTGGCAGTCTGCACACTGGCGGCGATGCTTGTCAGTCCGATTGTTACTTTCATAATACTGTCGCGAGCGCCGAAGGGTCGTGGGCCAGAGGTTGCTGCCTCGGTTGCAGGTGAGGTGAGCGCTCCGACGCCGGCGATGCCGAATCGCCTTGATGTGTCGATTGCGCCGCCGACACCTTACTGGTCCGCCTCCTGGCCAGCGTGGTGTGTCGGTATTTGGTTGGGAGGAGTATTGGTCCTCAGCATGCGCACGCTGGGTGGATGGTTTGTGCTGAGGCGTCTGCAGCGCGATGGTGCAGAGCCATTGCCAGCGGAATTGGTTGAGAAGTGCCGCACACTCGAGCAACGCCTCGGATTGAAGCGCCGCATCCTCTATCTGCGATCGAGAATTGTGAATGCACCGTCGGCCATTGGTTGGCTTCGGCCGATTGTGCTGGTACCGATGTGCGCCATCAGCGGCTTATCGGCAGAACAACTAGAGGCTGTCATTGTGCACGAACTGGCACACATCCGACGCCTGGACTGTTTCATCAACCTCTTCCAAATCGCAACCGAGACGTTGCTCTTTTACCATCCGGCTGTCTGGTGGGTCAATCGGGTCATTCGCAACGAGCGTGAAAACTGCTGTGACGATATTTCGGTGGAGATCTGCGGGAATGCGGCGGAGTATGCCAGAGCGCTGACGATGCTTGAATCCGCGCGCTCTACTCCGACCTGGGCTCTCTCTGCGACGGGTGGCGTTTTGAAGGCTCGCGTGATGCGGCTGCTTCGTCCACAGAACACAGTCGCGGCTGTTTCGACCGGCGGCTTGGCTGTGCTCAGTATTTTCTGCGCGACGAGCGTGTTGTTGGCTTCTGCGGCCGTGACGCGAGTCGAATGGCATCCGGCAGCTAACGCAACTGTTCCACAAACCGTAGTGGCGCAGACAGGCTTCGACAATTCTGCGACACCACTGGCGGAGCCGGAACGACCCGCTCCGGCTTCGTCGCCGCGTCAAACATCCAGGCCGGAAATCTCACAAATAAACCCGTCGAGTCCGGCGATCGCAATGGAAGAACTTGCGCAGGCAACGCCAGCGCCACCGAATTCTTCAGCGGCTAACCCTCGTTCCAACGGCGATTCCTATCTCGAGGGTCTGAATGCCGCGGGTCTCAAAGACCTGACGGTCGCTGAGATTATTGCGCTAAAGGTCCAGGGGGTGACACCCGAATACATTCGCGAAATGCGCAGTGACGGTTTCGATCCCAGCAGTCACGATCTGATCTCCATGAAGATACAAGGCATTACGCCCGATTACGTGAAAGAGATGCGCGCACTAGGCTTAAGCCCGAACATCCACGATCTGATTGGCATGAAAGTACAGGGTATTACGCCGGACTACGTAAAAGAAATGCAGCGTGCCGGGCTGAAAGAGATGCAGGTGCATGACCTGATCAGCATGAAGGTACAAAGCATCGACCCTGAATATATCAGGGCGATTCACGCGACGGGTTTAAATCCTAGTCTGCATGAGTTCGTGAGTTTGAAAGTGCAGAATGTAACCCCGGACTACATCCGCGCTTTGAATTCGGCGGGTCTTGGAGAGCTGCGGGTGAATGACTATATCAGCGCCAAGGTGCAGGACGTGACGCCCGAGTTCATCGCTAACGTCCGGAGCCACGGATTCAAGAATCTGACTCTCCATCAACTCATCGCGCTAAAGAACGCAGAAATTTTTTGATTCACGACCCGAAAGGATGGTCTCTCATGCCTTTGCTACGCACTCGCTCTCTTATCGTCTTTTTCCTGCCTTTGCTTCTATCCACAATGCCCAAGCTGGCGTTTTGCGCCGTCGAAAAGGGCGAATGGACGCTGAGTCAGTCGGTTCTTCCGGATCGATTGCAGTTCTCGATCCAAAGCTCGGATAGTGAAGGCGGTCACTTCAACTCCAGCTCCGATTGGCCCGTCGGCGAATTTAAGGGCTTGGATTGGTCAGCCGCCGGCAAGCACGATGTACACTTCGCGATCGCGCGCGACGCCGGCACATTTGACTGCGAAGGCTTTGTCGACAAAGGAGCGGGAGCGGGACTGTTTACTTTCCGAGCGAATGCGCAATATAGCCGTGAGATGGCGGCGCTTGGTTTTGGGGGCGTAACTGACGAACGGCAGTTTGCTTTCGCGCTGCACGACGTAAGCCTCGACTTCGCAGGCGCGATAAAAGCAGAGGGGATTACAGGGCTCGATGCGGACAAACTGATTGCATTTCGCATACACGGCGTGTCCCCGCAGTTTGTTCGGGATATTCGCGCGGCCGGAGTGAATGTGAATGATGGCGACAAGTTGGTCGCATTTCGCATCCATGGCGTGTCGCCCGATTTCGTCAAAGCGCTACGAGCAATTGGCGTCGATACGTCGGACAACGACAAGCTGATTGCTTTCCGGATCCATGGTGTTTCGCCGGAGTATGTGAAGGCTCTGCGGGCGGCTGGAGTTGATACCAGCGACAGCGACAAGCTGATCGCATTTCGGATTCACGGCGTTTCACCCGAATTTGTCGGCGAGCTTGCAAAGCTTGGCTATTCGCGTCCCGATCCGGACAAACTGGTTGCTATGCGAATTCATGGCGTTACTCCGCAACATATAGAGGCATTGCGCGCGCGGGGCGTGAAAAATCTGACCCTCGATCAACTCATCGCCCTGCGAATTCATGGAATCGATTAGCTACTCTCTGCCGCAAAATTGCGCGTACGAACCACTCCCTGGCGGTCGTGGCTCGGTAAATAGATGTAAATGATGCCGAGTCCGAGCCGCGTATCTAGCTACGCTGGTCACCGAGTTTGTGTATTTGGGTGCAGGCTTCCAACCCTTGCTTGCATGAAGGCCAGTACGTTTGAATTTGTAAGCGACGCTCGTTTGTCATTCGATCTCCGCGATGACGACCTGCCCGGCTGGTGGGTTTTGCAACGCACAATCACGCGTGCCCGTAGCTCTCGGCGCGCGCGAAGCAATCGTGACTTTACCGCCGGCACCGTGATGCGCAATTGCTTCGCCACATCCAGCATTGGCATTTCCTCCATGTCACACAACTGGAGCACGTTACGCAGCAGGGGCGGAATCCGGCGGATTTCTTTTTGCAGCACATCGATCATCTCTCTTTGCAGAAATCCTCTCTCCACGTCAGCCTCGTTGGCCGGCAACTCGACAGGTCTGTTTCCAGAGCGCCAGAAGTCGGCGTCGATATAGACAAGCGGCATGCGCCGCTTCGCTCGAATGAGCATCAGGCACTGATTTTTAACGATGCGCAAGAGCCACGCCAGGAACCTTTGTCCGTGGTCGGCTGATTCATGTTGACCATCGGCATTTGGCTCATCTCGATATTGATCCAAATGATTGTAGGCTTGCCAGTAGGCGTTTTGCACTACGTCTTGAGCCTCGGCCCAGTCTCGCAAAATGCTGGCGGCGATGGTCACACAGCTTGTGTGGTGTCTGCAAATCAAATCCTCAAAGGCTTTTACGTCGCCATCGCGAGCCCTCTCCATTAGTTGCTTGTCGCTCGGGATCTTGCGATCGCGTATTTGATTGGCCATGATAGTTTCCTTGATCAATACTTTCTCGGCATAGCTATGGCGATCCAGACGCCAATAGATCTAAGATCGCCGCGATGCTTGCACGGCGCTTGACCATCGTTGAGTTAAAACTTCGCGTTTTTGTTAGTTAACGATGACTGCGGCTGCGATGGAACTGTCGCTTGCGACAGGGGGACCCGCGAAAGAGCGATAAGAGGCAGCTAACGCCTAAACCTGACAACGTATTCGGGCGACAATGCGCGGCCACCCAACCAATGGGAAAGCAGCAGACCAGAACGGATTAGAGCGTAATGGGAGGAGTCACCTTAGGCCATTGAAAGGAGACACAAACGAGCCTCCGGCCAGCGCTTCGCAAATAGCTCTTGCAAGATCGGTCGATAGCCGTGGCTTGGTAACATAGCCCCGGACACCGGCCGAGAATGCCGCTGCGACAAAGTCTTCGTCCTGGTGGACGGTAAGGAATATCACCCTTGTTCCGCACCCGGAATCCCTAATGCGCAAGGCTGCTTGAAATCCATCCAGAACCGGCATGGATATGTCCATTACCAAAACATCAGGACCTAAGCGCATCGCTGCCTCAACAGCGTCTTGTCCATTGTTGGTTGTGCCGACGATGTCAAACTCCTCACCGAGCTGCCAGCGAACCCGCGCGAGCATTACTTGGTGATCATCGGCAAGTAACACTCGAATTTTGGCCAAGTACGACTCCTGTTAGGTGGTGAACACACTTCTCGCGCGTACATCCAATTGTGATCCGCCGCCACGCCATTGCCTACTGGCCGATATGACAGACCCAGATTCGACTAGCTACTCTACTTTCTGTCGCAAAATTAGGTTTGCGCTGACCGCTCCTTTTAGTCGCGGCTCGGTAAACCGCTGAGCACGCAGTAAGCGGTTTTGTGCATTTTGCGACGGAAACTAAACTAACTAAAGGTGTCTGATGCCGCGGCAGGCGGACTAGACGGAAGAAATGATTCCGTTTTTCATTGCATATTGCACCAATTCCGAATTGGTGGTGATCGCAAGTTCCTCCATAATCCGCGACTTGTGGAATCTGACCGTTCGGTGTGTGATCTGGAGAGTGTCAGCGATGGTCTGCATCGAATGTCCCTCGGCTAGCATTTGCAGGACTTCGCGCTGACGGTCGGTGAGGTGCCTCGGGCGATTTATCGCGCTGGGGTCGCGTATAAAAATCTCGTCCATCGCCCGTTTGATTTGCGGCGTGACATATGTGATTCCTCTTAGTGCGGCGCGCACCGCCTGCAAGAGTTCGGCGGCCTGCGAGTTCTTCAACAGGTATGCCGAGGCGCCAATGCGGAAGGCCGCCATCGCGATATCGGAATCGTGGTTCATCGTCACAAAGATCAGCTTGATGTCCGGCATGATTTGTTTCAGCTCTCGCCCTGCATCCAAGCCGTTCAGCAAGGGCATGGCTATGTCGAGCAGCACCACGTCCGGTTTCAGTTCCACCGCGGTCTTCAGTAAGGCGTGACCATCGCCGACGCAACCTACGACCTCGTATTCAGGTTCCAATAGCTTTTGAAAACCGGCGCAAATCATCGCATGATCGTCAGCCAGCAGGATACGCACTCGTCCCATATGTTGGCCTCGCCGCAACAATATCTCAGACGCTCCCGGCAGCGGACACTGCGCTAACTGCCGTTTGGGGTACGCGGGCCATGATCCGAGTACCTTCGTTCGGCTTCGATTCAATCGAGAGAGTGCCATTTACCAGATGGAGACGCTCCCGCATGCTCACGAGCCCTAACCCCGCGTTCTTCATTACATCTTCCATCGCGAATCCTGCGCCCGAGTCCTCGATTTCGAGCTGGATGCCGTCCGCCGTGTGATACAGATGCACTGCGAATTGGCGTACTCCGCTGTACTTTAAAGCATTGTGCAACGCTTCCTGGGTAACCCGGAAAAGGCAAAGGGAAATATCTCTGGGCAAATGCTTGGAGACATTCGCGTCGGTGAATTCAATGTTGACGGACTGTTGTTTGGAGAATTCCCGGCAGAAGCTCCTTATGGCAGCAACCACTCCGAGGTAATCCAGCTTCGAAGAGTGAAGCTCATGCGATAAGGCTTGAAGGTCGGTGGCAATCTCGGCGCAATGTTGTCGCATATCATTGATCTGTTTTTTGCTCACGGCGCCCGAACCATTCAAACTTTGATTCGCTTGCTCAAGCTCCAGCGAAAGTAGCGCAAGTCGCTGGCAAATATCGTCGTGAAGCTCTCTTGCAATTCGACTCCGTTCTTTTTCTTGAGCTTCAATCAGGCGGCCGCCTACCTTTTCGAGCGCTTCCCGGGCCAGTTTCAGGTCCGTAATATCTACCGCCGAGCCGATGAAACCGCAAAAGGAGCCATGTGTATCGAATCGCGGTGAGGCAATATCCAACATCCAGCGGTAACCTCCATCCCGACGCAGGAGCCGATATTCGTTGGAAAATCCTTCATGCCGTTGCAGCGCACGCGAATTCGCGAGCAGTGCGGCTGGCAAATCGTCCGGGTGAATGCGGGCAGTCCAGCCTTCTCCAGGTCCGGACTCCGGAGCGCCGCCGGTAAAAGCGATCCGCTTCTCACTGCTATAAGTAACCTTGCCGAGCTTGTCGCACATCCAAATCAGCGCCGGCGCGGTATCTGCCATCACTCGAAATAATCGTTCGCTTTCACGAAGACTGGCCGCGGTCTTCTGCTTCTTTGCCCGCTGCCAAAATAATCCGATGATCAGCAGCGCCTGGAAGACGATCAGCAGACCGCCAGCAACCATGAGAGTTTTGGAACGTTCCCAAACCGCCGGTGGCTGATAAACGACGAGACTGGCCGGCGGCAAAGTGCACTCTGGAATGTTGCAGTTCAAAATGTTTTTCGCTGGTTGAAGTTTAGCGGCAAGACCGGGGCAACCGATCGCAAAGAAGAAGAGGAAGAAAGTGGAAGGAACAACTGGTAGCTTAATTATTCTGGCCGCCTTAACAAACCGTATCGGCTCATCGACAGTCGCGTTGATCTGGCCTAAGAACAACACAGCCGCAAAACCGCGAGGGCTAGCAATATTGAGTATCGAATCTGTATTATAGCCCGGCCGTATAGAGCTGCCACGTCCAGTTTCGTCTTCTGCTGTCTGTGGTTTACAAATTACGGGCCGACAGAGTCAGTTTCGAGCTCGCGACGCAACAGTAACTTTTCTCTGGAATGGCGACTCTGTGCTAATAAAGTAAACGCCGGCAAAACGGCCGTGAGCAGCGGGGTAGCGACCGGCGTTTGCTTGATAAGGTTGAGGGCGGCGACCGGTCCTTCACCGGCTAACTACAACCTCATAACAAGACTCAGACCGAGCACCCGGCCTTGGAAACGGTTGACGGCAGAGAACTCCTGAAACCAATGAAAATTCAGAACGATCATCCGCTTCGGGATAGTGACGCCAGCCTGTATGCCCGCCGCATACACCTTCTCATGTGCGCTTGGGTTGCTCGAGTCCGCCCCGGTGTCACTCGAAATCTGAAAGTTGCCATAGCCGGCGGGACCTACTTCAGCCAGGATTGATTTATCCTTCTTTAGCGGGAGGTATTGGCTTATCCCCCAGTTCCAGGTGATGTAATGACCCTGCGTGAGATCGAAGCCCCTCTTAGGCTGGTTGAACTCCCAAGTCAGCGCGTTCTGGATCGCCATCCGTCTGTCAGCCCAAGGGTAGAGGTAAGAGATTCCTTGAGACTGATTCTCCCAGAAGCCTAAGCCGATATTGTTGGGCGACGCGACCCGAACGGGACCGACAACTGGCACGTTGACGGTCGAAATATTGTATTTTCCGGTGGGAGCGTAAAAACCGTAATTGATCCCCATTTCGTAGTGCTTTCCCGCCCAATCCAGCCAGAACGGCACCACATATGTGTCGCCGACGTTGAATTGCCCGGTACTGACGTCCAGACCCGCTCCTTCGCCGCGCGAGAGCAACCCGCCAAGACTGGCATTTGCAAACGAGGGAGCGAGCAGGACACCATATTTCGCGCCCAGCACTTTCTTTTTCGGAACCCAGATAAAAACCGGAGCCAACGCGTACAGATCTACATTCACCTTAACGTTAATCGTGGTGCTCAGACGGCCGCCAGGGCCGGTGACGGTGACGGACGTGATCTGGTTGCCGCTCGCGTCCTTCAAGGTGTCTGTTGAATAGCCATAGTTGTAGACCCCCGCGTAGAAGCCGGGGTCGGGAAGCGCAAAATCGCGGATATTGTAGGAGCCAGGTGCGTAGTGCTCAGATTGGGCGTACGCGGTAGCGGCGGTGATTACGGCGATCACGATCGCGGATCCGAGTCTCAGTGTCCTCCGTATCACGAAACCTCCGGCGATGCATACCGGCCGGGCGTACCGACCTTCGAATGCGAATAGTTCTTCATACTTCCCATAACTCATCGAGGATCATTTACGGCTCGGAAGCTGTCCCTATCCTTAGCTATGCGCGGTTGCCCAATGTGGATTTAAAAAAATCGAGCTACAATAGTGGCGTACACACGGCTGTGTTCGCGAGGAGAAGGGTCTCCGGCCACTTTCTCCAATAAACGCGCACGACCGACTCGCCTGCTAAGGTCTCGGCACGCACGTTTGCCGACCACTGCGAGCCGCCGGGTCGGCTTGTGCGCTCACATGGAAGTCAGTCGCGCGATAAAGATAAGCCAGCGCGCTATATTTTCTGGTAGTTGTCGTTCGTGGACTTGACTTCAATGCTTTTGGCCGTCGCCGTCAAATCAGTCATCGCCATATAGTTGGTTCCACCCGGCAACTCCGCGAAAGTCACGACCAGCCTCACCGCATCCTTCTCGTTACCCAGGTAGCTGTTGACGTTCAGCGAACTCAGCTTCTTGGATTCCAAGTTGAATACCATGATCATCGAGTCGCCGCTTACTACATAGTTACTGAAGGTCAATTTGACCATACCGGGGCCAGCCTCCGCGAGCGCCGCGGCTCCCGACGAGAACGCGGCCTGCATCTTCTGCGGATCGGGCGGAACATACTGCTCAATCAACTTCTGCGCCTTTTCCATGTACTCCTTCATGTCGCCGACCTTCTTCTCAACGACATGTTTCTTCACCCTGCCGCCACGCCCGCTATCCTCGGCGGGTGGAGCTGGTGGATCGAGGCTGGTCTTTTGCGGCTTACCATCCGGACCGGTAACCACCGAATAGTTTTTCTGGCTTTTTTCTTCGCCTTTGTAGTAAATCTTGGTGTGCTGCTGATAGTTGTAGGTCTTTAGCGCCGCCTGGTTGGCCTGAATCCCTTCCTTTACCTGTGCCATCTTCTCCTGCATCGCATTCTGCGCCCAAAGGCCGGAAGGCGCCATGACGAGAGCAGCCATGATTAACGCCACAAACTTCAGTCTCATGCGAACTCCAATTCAAACCGCGACAGGAATCTCTCGCGCGGGCTGCAAGTTACCGCAGCCCGCGCCCCGCGAAATTGAATGGCGCGGGGGAACCGCCTGATACGACCTACGCCTGACGGCGGAGGATCTTAATACCAAACGCGAGCGCCAGACTCGTACAACCCAGCAAGGCGATAAGCGGCAGGCTAGTGCCGGTCTTCGGGAGCTTCGTGGGAGCCGGTTCGGCGGCAGCCGTCTCTACCGGAGCTTCGGCCGGCGTCGGCTTAGGCGCAGAGACAGCTACCATAATCGGCGCGTCGACTGGAATAGGCTCAGGGGCGGGCGGCATCTTGCCCGTTAGTTTTCTCTGCTGACTCACCACCGTTTCGGGTACCTCAACGATTTTCGTCGCTGAGATTTTCATGCCTTTCTTCAGGCCGAACGCGTCGACCATTTGACCGTCGACATTAAATTTCTGGCCGCTTGGAATTTTGAACTGCTGGTTCGTTCCGTCTTCCAAACTCAGGATGACGGAATTGGGAGGCGTAACGTGCCAGACCTTGCCGGTAACCGTTTGGACAGTGGTTATGGTCCTCGGCGTGGTGGTTGTGGTGATGGTCCGTTTCACTTTCATCCCCGGTTTCAGGTCGTGAACGCCGAGCATCTGCCCATCGACATCGATCTTAGTGCTTTCGGGAACATTCGAGACGTGACGAATCGTGCCGTCGTCCATCTTAACGATGACGTCATTGCCGGAGACATAGACGATTTCGCCGCTCTCCACCTTGACCTCGTGGCTGGCAGCGCCATGTTCTACCTCTGTAGCAGTCTTAACCTGTGCAGCCGAAACGCCGGCCAATACGATTGTGGCCCCGCCTATCAGCAACGCATTCTTCAATTGCGATAACTTCATTTGATTTTCTCCTGTGTTCTGATCTGACTAAGTGAGGCGCTGCGTTCCCCCGCAGGCCCATAAAAATCCGTCGACTTCGCGTGAACGATGAATCGCTTCGGAGCATCGCCGACGAAATAGAACGGAAAACAAGTTACCAGCGTGAGCGAAGGCGACCCTCGGCTGGTCAGTACGCTGACATCATCCGGCGCGACGACTTCTGTCTGCTCCACCAGGTAATGAATGATGCGATCGGGTGTGACCAATTCTACATGAGCGCCAATCGAGATGTCTTTCAGGCCACGAAAGAATCCATCGCGATGACCCGCAAGGGCGGTGTTGCCGGCTGTTCCAATCCGTGCGCTCCCAACAATCCGGCCGACCCCCCGGTCCAGCGTGAGGTCGCCCGTCCCGTCGAAGACGGGAACCTCAATTCCAAGACTTGGAATGCGCAGGACACCCGACGGCCGATCTGTCTTTGCGACCAAGCTTTCCAGATAGGCGCGGGAGCGCTTTTCGCTCCACAAGGTGAAATTGATGTGTGGACCGGCTTCGCCGGCGGCCGAGTGTACGGCGTCTTCACCCTTTGGCACGGCTGGTACGCGCGCTTGTTCGAAGCTTCGCACCGCAAGACGGCTTGATATCCCACTTTGCAACCGAACGAAACCGTAACCCGCGAGGAGGGTAAGCCCCACGATGAGAAGAAGCTTCTCTGTCCGCCGCCATATACCGTCGTTCATGATTCAAAAAAGCCAACTATTCTGAAACCCATCGAGAAGTGCCGCCGCTCAACTGGACCACCATGGAGCTTTTACACGTATATCACCGCACAGATGCGAATGCTCAGCCGTCGATTCTAAATATTTCAGGGCTTCAAGATTCTAGGGCGCCGAACGTGCTTTCTCTTACATTCGGGTCTAAACCGGCAAGTGTGCTTGACGGGCCGCGTAACGGCTTGCGACTTCTTTTGTCGTATCGCGCACCACGGCCACCAAATGGCCTGTGCGCTTGTTGCTCATGCGCGACGATCCAACGCCAAGTCAGCCGGCAACTTTACGGTATTCGGAATTGGTCTTCTCGATCTGGAGCTTTTTGGCTGTCGCGTTTAACACTGATGTCTCAAGGTAATTGGTGCCGTCGGGCAGAGTGGAGAAGCGCGCATTCACGGTCACAACGTCCTTGGCCTCGTCCAGATAAGTCGCCAGGGCGAAGGCGACGACTTTCTTCGTCGCAAGGTTAAAGATAATGGTTAGGCTATCGCCCGGTTTGACGTAGTCGTGAAACGCCAACACCCCGGCCGAGCTCATTTGTGCTTTGCCGTTTTCAAACGCGGCTTGCATCGACTCCGGATCAGGCGGTACGTATCTCTGCACCAGGCTGGCTACCCGATCCATGTAATCGTTCATATTCTCGATTTTGTTAGCGACGATCTTGCCTTTGATTCCGCGGCGGCCTGGAGCGGGAGGAGGATTGCCGATTGGCGTCCGCTGAACTTTTCCATCCGGCCCGTACAAGCAGTCTGCCTGGCTGCGCTTTTTTGCTTCGCCCTTCAGGCTGATCCGAGTAGTCTCAGTCCAAGCGTATTGTTTGAGTCTTAACTGGTCTTGGGCGATCGACTGTTTGACGGTCCCCAGGCGTTGCCGGAGGGGGGCGCCCGGTTCTCCTATTTCCTGCGAAAATACCGAAGCAGCGGTGGCCAAAATGCAAATAGAGAGGGTTAGTCGAATCATATCTGTCGCTCAATTACACTTCGTCTTCAGTAAACGCGCACAACAGACTCGCCCCGGCTAAGGTAAGGACAACGACGCACGTTTGCCGACTATGGCGAGCCGCAGGGCAGAGCGAGGGAAGGCGCGTTTGCCCGTTCCGGCTTGTGCACTACGTGATCGACAGCAAAACGAAGCCCGGGGTGCGGGACAGAGACCAGCGATTGCCTGCGGACATTGAGGGCCGCAGCCTGCCCTTTGCCGGCTAGCCGGTTTCTTACTTCTTGATGGGCGGATAGTTCTTTAACAGCTTTCCGCGCCCTTTGTCATGTTCTTCTGCGTTTGTCAGGCTTGGCGTTGGGGTCTAAGGTTTTCGTTGCGACGCCCCGCCAGACGAGATGCTTGGATGACGTTTCATACATGTCAAGGGCGACGCTGCCGTTGGTCAGCGTTGAAATCGTCGCGGTACCCATCCCGCCGCCCCATCGCGGCCCCATGCCAAAACGGTTACCATAGGCATTAATCTGCTTCTCCTCACTGGTGGATACCTTGTAACCGATAAGTAAGTCCGCGGTGTCGCTGTCCGTCTTCGTGAGCCCCTTCGTTGCGAGCGCCGCTTCCAGGGTGGAAGTCAGTTGCTTCTGGATCAGGTCATCCATCTCTACACCACCCGGAATCTCGACCCATTTGTATGTTTTGAACTTCGTAAAGTCAGCATCAGAGTCGTAATTGCAGCGGACGTCCTGGGCATAGGCACTCGTTGCTAGCGCGAGCGCCATCAGTGTGAAACCAATCATCTTTGTCATTGCTATTTGCCTCTTGTTCAAAACTGCTCTGCGCTTGTTCAGGCCGACCCACGTCCCGTGCGAGACGGAATCCAACTGCGTTTTAGAACTCGAACGCAATATGCGCGCAAGTGCAGAAGCGCTTCATTTTGTTTTTTTTGGTAATGGAATTAGCAAGAAATTCTAAGTCTTCAGCCCGGACAGAGACATCGTCCGTACGGGTCGATTGTCCTTTCCAGGCATCTGCTCGATGATGGAGTGCAATTTTGAGATGTCCGCAATCGCTCTTTTCGACGATTCGCGTTGGATTATGGGTCGGATCGCTCTCCAGTAAACGCGGATAACAGACTTACCCCGGCTACGGGAACGGTACGAGCGTTTGCTGACTATGGCGAGCCGGCGGGTCGGCTTGTGCGCCATCACACTGAAGACAAGCGCCGTTGATGGGATTACGGTCCCTCCTGACCTCGGGCTTCACGACACGCTGAAGTCCCTCGGCTTCCGTCTCCAACGAGACACCCGTCCCAACCACTTTTACGCGACGACGGGAACTTTCAGCGACTTTACAGCGGACTT
>Ga0207085_1068_pt1 | contig 16695 bp, 14 predicted proteins | sample Alteio_BWMinHeat_53_FD_153542 | JGI IMG/M metagenome (GOLD analysis project Ga0207085, IMG submission 153542) | Enriched cells from forest soil in Barre Woods Harvard Forest LTER site, Petersham, Massachusetts, United States -... | ecosystem: Environmental > Terrestrial > Soil > Temperate forest >...
ATAGGAATCTCTCCGACGTTCCGCCAAAGAGTCGGGAGCATCGACCCGACCCAGCCTATTTACGATATTGAGACCTTAGGGCAGGTGTTGGCCACTTCCGTCTCGGTCCGCCAGTTTTGAGTTGTTTCTCCTGGTGGTGTTCGCGACGACGGCTCTGCTCATGGCACTCGTTGGCGTTTACGGGGTCATCGCATATTCTGTGACTCAAGGCACCAAACCAAAGAGATAGGAATTCGGATGGCTTTGGGGCACAGCGTATTCAGGTCATCCAAATGATTATTAGCCAAGGCATGAAAATCGGAGCCTGGGCCATTATTGGTATCGTGGCCGCGTACGGATTCACACGCCTAATGGCAGGTCTTCTTTACGGTGTAAACCGCATGACCCGGTTGTTTTCTGGAGCGTTGCGGCCATGCTATCGTTCGTCGTCACGGCGGCATCGTCAGGACCTGCGTTGAGAGCTGCTCTCGTTGACCCCCCGGGCCCGACGATGAGAAGTGGCCGACGCCGGATTGATCCACGGTGACGACGTACCGTTTACAAATACACCCAGATCATCCCATTGACATGGGAGCCGAACCGTAAGCCAAATAGGGACCGGGAAGCCCCGTTCTCAACTGGAAATGGATTTGCAAGCACATCCCGACTCCACGCGGGTAATTCCTCCCGCGTCGCGTTGCCGCAAGGTCTCACTTCAGGCGATTGCGTGGCCAAGTTCGCTAAACCGAGAGGATTTGTCTCGTTCTACTCCCTCCACCCGGCATGGTTCAGGCGACTTGCCCCATATACAGCGCCGGAGTATACTTCGGTAAAGCATAATGTTCAATCGCGATCTCAGCAAAGGCAGCGCCGAACTCCTGGTTCTCACGCTGCTCGAAACACGTCCGCGCCATGGATACGACATCGGTAAACTGATTGAAGAGCGTACAAAGGGGCGAATTCGCTTTCGCATCGGTTCGCTCTACCCAATACTGTTTCGTCTGGAGGATCGCGGGCTGATTGCTGGCCGCTGGCTGGAAAAGCCCGACGAACGGCGCCGGCGCTTGTATCGGCTGACGCCCGCGGGACGCAAAGTCTTGAAGGACCAGCGCAGCGCCTGGGACGAGTTTGTGGCCACCATCAACCAGATTGTGCGGCCGAGCCATGCCTGACTGGCCCGAATACGTGCGAGGGCACCTGCGCCTCAGCGGCTTCCGTCCGGAGCGCGAAGCCGAAATTATCGAAGAAGTGGCACGCCAGATGGAGGATGCCTGCTCCGACGCGCTACGCATGGGAGCGAGCGAAGCGCAGGCAGCCGAAATCGCACGGGGGCACATCAGCGATTGGCAAGCATTGGCAGATGCATTGGCCAACGCGCATCACGGAAAGGAACCGATTATGGCAGCATGGCAGCAGCAGAGGGAAGACCTCGAATTTGACACTCGCGGAAAACTATCGTGGTTCACCGGCTGGCGGCGCGACGTAGTTTACGGCCTCCGCCTGCTGGCGAAAATCCCGGATTCGCAGCCGTGGCCGTGCTCACGCTGGCGCTGTGCATCGGCGCCAATACCGCGATCTTCAGCGTCATCAACACCGTTATGTTCAAGGCGCTGCCGGTGCGCGATCCGAACCACCTGATGCTGCTCGAGTGGTCGATGCGGTCAGACCCGAAAATTCATGGCCTTAGCTCCTACGGCGATTGCGACAGCACACTGCAGGGTTCCGACCAGCACGGCTGTTCGCTATCGAGCCCATTTCTGGACGAAGTGCGCCAGCGTGGCCCCTTCTCGAGTTTGGCGGAATTCGCGAGTGCCGGCCCGATGACGGTGAGCGGCATCGGCGGGGTGCATCGCGCGAGCGCACAGTATGTTTCGGGCGATTATTTTCGGACGCTGGGCGTCGGCGCGGCGCTGGGACGCGTGCTCGTCCCCGTGGATGATAAGCCCGGGGCGCCGGCGGTGGTGGTCCTGACGCATGGCTATTGGGAGCGGCAGTTCGGCGCCGACCCTTCGATCGTCGGAAAGACGCTGGACCTGAACGGTGTGCCGTTCCTCGTGGTAGGCGTTGCCGACGCGGGGTTTGCATATCTCACGCCGGGCAATGTGTACGATTTTCGGTGGCGATGTGGCACCGGCGCAATCTGCAGGTTGGCTGGAAGTGGACGCCTGGCCAGGAGGATGCCGGTTCGTGGTGGATTGTGAGTGCGGGCAGATTGAAACCTGGAATTTCCATTGCTGCGGCGGAAAGCCAGCTCACCAGCATGTTCGCGTATAACCTGCTGCATGCGGAAAGGCCTATTGCCGAGCCCGAGGATCGGCCTGCGATCACTCTGCTGCCGGCGCAGATTGGGTTGACGGGGCTGCGCGACCGTGTCTCCACGATGCTCTACGTACTGATGGCCGCGGTAGTCATCGTGCTGCTGATCGGCTGCGCCAACATCGCGGGGCTCCTGCTGGCGCGTGCGGCGGCCCGGCAGAAGGAGATCGCAGTACGGCTGGCTATCGGCGCAGCACGCGCGCGGCCTGGCCGATTTCGCGCTTAACCATGCAGACTCGTGGTTTCGATTTTCCGCCGACATTGATTTGCGCGTGCTGGGCTTCACGCTGGCGGCTACCCTTCTGACCGGCCTGCTGTTTGGAATTGCCCCTGCGCTGCGGTCGATGCGCATCGATCTGACGCCGGCTTTAAAAGATAGCGCCGGCGGGTTAGGCGGCCGGCAGGGTCGATTCCGCCTGGGAAATATTTTAGTGGTTATGCAAGTCGCCCTGACTGTTGTTGTGATGGTGGGCGCGGGGCTGGTGGTACATACACTACGGAACTTGCGGAGTCTCGATCCAGGGTTCGCCACCGACAATCTGCTGACATTCGATGTGGACGCCACGCTCACAGGATATAAGGACGAGCGCATGGCAGCTTTCTATCGTGAGCTGCGCGACCGATTCGCCGCTATTCCGGGCGTGACCGCGGTGAGCTACTCCAACTCGATTCTCCTAAGCGGCGGCCTGTGGAGTACCGACTTTCACTTACCCGGCACGCCGCCGAGATCGAAGAAGAGTGCGGACTATATGCCGGTGGGTCCCCAGTTCTTCGAAACCATGCAAATCCCGGTGCTCCGCGGCCGCAAATTTAAGCCCGAGGAGTACGAGCTGACGGCTAAGGTGGAGGCCGATAAAGAGGCGCGAGCGCGCGTAGCGGAGCCGGTGATAGTGAACGAAGTTTTTGTGCGCGCCTATTTTCCGAATCTGAACCCCATCGGGCAGCCGTTCGGGGCGTACGTGCCGGGGGTGAATGGCGAACCATCGCCGGATGAAACGGCGAGCGCCGGGTGGCAAATCGTGGGAGTGGTGCGGGATGCCAAATATGAGAGCCTCCGGAGCTCCATTGTTCCGACGATGTATGTGCCGGCGTCGAGTGGCGGGTCGTTCGAGTTGCGGACTTCGCGGGACCCGATGGCGGTGGCGCCGGACATCCGTGATGTCGTGCGGCAGGCGGGCCGAGACATACCCCTAGTGAACATGCTGACGCAGACGGAAACGATCGAACGGCAGCTCTTCCAGGAGCGGCTGGTGGCGCGCCTTGCGAGCCTGTTTGCGCTGTTGGCGCTGCTTCTTGCGGCGATCGGGCTGTACGGCTTGCTGGCGCACGAAGTGACGCGGAGCACGAACGAAATCGGCATTCGCGTGGCGCTGGGCGCGGCCACCGGACAGGTGCTGGGACGGATAGTGCGCCAGGGTTTCGTGCTGGCCGCGATCGGGCTGGCGATCGGCGCCGCGGCATCGGTGGCATTGACGCGCCTGCTGGGCAACATGCTTTTCGAGGTAGAGCCGGGCGATCCGCTTACCTTGATCGGGGTTACCGTGCTGCTGATGCTGATGGCGTTGGCGGCTTGCTACATCCCCGCACGCCGAGCCAGCCGTGTAGATCCAATTGTGGCACTACGCCACGAATAACGATGGTGTACAGGCGACGTCCTTGCAGGCTCGGGCCACGGACTCAACGACAAGTTGACTGAGGTACGGGGACCACTCTTTGCAAGTTTCGAGCGGCACTCTCTTCCGAAACCCTGCTACGTTATCCAGCAGCGCGGTTCCTTGTCCATCAGTACTATCGAGTTCGATGTCGAGACAACAAGACAACAATAGGGTTCAGCATGCGGTAATGACTTGATATTCGTTTAGTTCTCTCGATAGTCCAGGCAAGGGCCATCCCGACTAGCCTTACTTCCAAACGATCCGTCTGTAAGACAGATACGGACCGAAAAGTCCCGTTTACGTCTGGGGTGCGAGTTTATAGTTGATTACGATGGAACGTGATGATGATCAACTCGTAAGATTCGAGGCGATGGGTGCGCCACCGCTTCCGGACACGAACGTTTTGAGTCATGTCGGGAATGAGGGGGCCCGCATTTGGTATAGCGCTTACGGCGAGGGTGCACCTGTGATCCTGCTACACGGTGGCTTGGGCCATAGCGGCAACTGGGGTTATCAGGTCTTGACTCTGCTGGAAAATGGGTACCGTATCGTTGTGGCTGACAGCCGAGGTCATGGTCGCAGCACACGCGACGCTCAGCCGTACTCTTACGAATTAATGGCATCGGATCTTCTGGCTGTGATGGATGCTTTGCATTTGGATCGCGCCATTTTGATTGGATCGAGCGATGGCGCGTGCACCGCCCTGGTTTTTAGCGCGAAGTACGCAGCACGCGTGGCAGGCGTGTTCTTCTTTGCCTGCAACATGGATCCGAGCGGCGTCAAACCATTCGACGCTACGCCAGCGCTAAACCGCTGTTTCGCGCGACACGCAGCGGACTACCAGCAGCTTTCAGCAACGCCAGACCAGTTCCGGAAGTTCCTAAAAGATCTCGGCCCGATGCAGCGGATACAACCGAATTACTCGACCGAGGAGCTTAGATCTATCAAGACACCTGTCAAGATCGTGCAAAGTGAGCATGATGAGTTCATCCGGCGAGAACATGCGGAGTACCTGGCCCGGACAATCCCAGGCGCATCTTTTCTGCTTTTGGAAGGAGTAAGTCACTTCGCTCCCTTGCAGAAACCTGAACGATTCAACGCCGCTGTGCTCGCCTTAATGGAGCAGATCTACGGCATAAGTAAACGGCATAGCCCAACAGAGGAAGCGTGAGAGTACGTTGGTCCTCTGAACTGGGCTTCACAACTTTGAACGCGATCCGTAAACACTTCGCGACCAGGATAGATCTATCTCCAGGATCCCGTCCCCAGTCCTGACAGGGCCGTCGTCACGCGGAAGCAGGAAGCTTAGGCACGTTGTACATCAGCAAATTTCGAAACATGCGCATTCCCAAATGTCTGCCTAGATTACTTCCGATAAACCAGTCGCGGAGCGATTCCAACATTGGCTGGTCCAATTGCAGCAATTGACCCGTGCGCCAGGAAGCCTGGATGACTGATGTAGTACGCGGAATTCGTAGACGTTCGTAGTTTCGTAATGCCAACTCCACAGGAGGAACGTTGCTGAGGCAGTATGCAAACACAATTGCGTCCTCTAGCGCCATGCACGCCCCCTGCCCCAAGTTCGGGGTGGTGGCGTGGGCTGCGTCTCCCAGCAGAGTGACGCGGCCACGCCCCCACCAATGAAGCGGGCGACGGTCAAAGACATCGTTTTGAACGATCGCCGATTCAGGCGTGGCTTCAATGATGTCAGGTATGGGCCGAGCCCAATCACGACAGAGCGCGGCGACCTCTCGTTTTGACATGATGATGCCTGGCGAGACATTGTGCGTAAGGAACCAATAAAACTGTCCCTCGCCGCATGGCCAGACACCGAACTGCTTTCCACCGCTCGCACACAAAAGAGCCGAGCGTTCAGGCAAAAGGTCGTCTTTGCGAAGAATTCCTCGCCAGCAGGTGTAACCGGAGTAGCGAGGCGGGACTTCTCCATGCAATCCGGCGCGAATAACTGAAGAAATACCATCTGCGCCCACCAGAACATCACCCTCAAGGACCTCTCCACTTTCGAGCACCGCGGCTGAATGATTAAACCCTACGCAGCGCGCACCAGTTCGCACCGCATCTGGCGGTAGCTGTTCACGCAGAAGTCTCTGCAAAATAGCACGATGCACACAAACGCAGGGTGCGCCGGCATTCTGACTGATTTCTTGAAACTCGCTTACGGTAACGAGACGTCCTGCTGGAACCTGAACCCGGTTGCGCTCAATGATCGACGCGGCTTTGAGAACCGATGCCTCCATACCAATTTCGCGAAGCGCCTTCAGGGCATTCGACCACAGGGAAAGTCCAGCGCCGATCTCATGAATGGTGTCGGTCCGTTCCAGTACCACACTCTCCAGCCCAACTCGACGAAGCGCCACGGCAGCGGCGAGGCCGCCGATCCCGCCACCGATGATAACCGCGCGCATTCGGACCAACCTATCATTCCGTTGCGCAGGATCACTTGACCTATACTTGGCGACCACAGTGATCTATCGACCTGAAGGTGATTCTGTCCGGATTCCCGACAATTCACCCAATCCACCAGTTGTGCAGCTTCAGTCCACAGTGCCGCATTCCGTGAGCCATCGGGCCACACGACGTGATCCGACAACTGCTCCACCGCTGACGGGCTTTCCTGACCCGAAAATCCGTGGTGTAGCGGTATATTAATGATCTTGAATAAGCGCCGAGACCCATTTTTCAATGTTCCTCCACCGCGCGGCAGCGCCCGACACCCAGGGCCATGGCCTTATTGGAAAGAGGTACATATGCGAATCCGCCAGTTATTAGTGTTATTGGTTGTCATATGCGGCACCCTCTGCGCGGCCTGGACCGACTCCAAAGGACCCGATGACCGTCCGCTCACCGATCCCAAGTCAGTGGCGTCCGCCGCCAACGCGGCCGCCAGGCCCGCGCCCATTGACGACCTTTATTTCACAAAAACTGTTTTCGGCGCCGCCTGGTCGCCTGACGGAAAGCAAATCGTATTCACCAGTGACATCGCCGGCCGCTCCAATCTGTGGAAGGTGAACTCCTCCGGTGGATGGCCGATACAGCTAACTCAGTCCGACGAGCGGCAGTACGGCGCTGCCTGGTCCCCGGATGGCAAATGGATCGTCTACCAGCAGGATCATGCCGGTGATGAACTTTGGGATCTCTACGCTGTCCCCAGCGACGGTGGAGAAGTCATCAACTTGACAAAGACGCCCGACATTCGCGAGCAGAGTCCACGTTGGTCCCACGACGGCCGTACCATTGCTCTCGGCTATAAGACGAAGGACGGCTCTCAATACGACATTGCCCTGCTCGACTGGAGCACCCGCAAGATCCGGTTGCTGACCCATGAACAGCAACCCGGTTACTCCTGGAGCGTGGTGGCTTGGAGCACCGACGATAAGACCATCTACGCCGGCCGCGTCAATCCTCCCTTCACTGACGCGGACATCTACCGCATTGATGTTGCCACCGGGAATGCAGAGAATCTCACCGCCCATCAGGGCACGATCCGCTATCTCGGCTCATCGCTTTCGCCCGACGACAAAACGCTGTTACTGAGTTCCGATGCCCACGGCGGCTACCTCAACGTCGCTCTGCTCGACGTCGCCACCAAGAAGGCCACCTGGGTCACCGATTTGAAATGGGAAACTTTTGCCGGGGAATTTTTCCGCTGATGGGAAACGCTACAGCTACGTTGTCAATGAGGATGGGGTGATCGACCCATTTATCGTCGACCGCTCCACCAATCATGCGGACAAGGTAGATCTGCCGCACGGACTGAATGTGTTTCATTCCAATCCCAACGAGTTCGCGCCGCAGAGCGACCGCGTGCTCGTTTCCCACGAAGCCTCCAATCAGCCCAGCGACATTTGGATCTACGATTTCCGGTCCCGCCATGCCGAGCAGTTGACGTTTACCGCGATTGCCAGCTTGCGCGCGACGCCATTACCGCCGTCTCAAATCGTCCACTACAAAAGCTTCGATGAGAAAATAATCACTGCGCTACTCTGGGTGCCATTCAATCTCAAGCGCGACGGAAGCAATCCCGCGCTCGTGCTGCCGCATGGCGGACCCACCGGCCAGATGGTGGACTACTGGAACACCGATGTTGCGGCGCTGACTTCGCGCGGATACATCTGCATCGCGCCCAACCCGCGCGGCTCCACGGGTTATGGCTTGGACTTCCAAAAGGCTAATTTCCAGGACTTGGGCGGAGGCGACCTCAAAGATGAAATCGCCGGAGTGGAATTCCTCAAAGCCACCGGCTTCGTCGATCCGAAGAAGATCGGCATCTACGGCGGTTCTTACGGCGGATTCATGACGCTGATCGCCATTGGCAAGACGCCCGACATCTGGGGTGCGGCGGTAGACGAGTACGGCATCATCAGCTGGCTCACCATGCTGAAGAGTTCCGACCCCTCGCTGAACGAGTACCTCAAGGCGCTCTTGGGCGATCCCGAACAAAACGGCAAGGTCTACGAAGACGATTCGCCGATCACCTACATTCGCAGCGAGAAGGCGCCTTTGCTCGTGCTTCAGGGCGACAACGACCCGCGTGTTCCCAAGGAGGAGGCGCAACAGGTCGTAGACATCCTCAAGAAAGAGGGCAGGACCGTGGACGTTCACTATTACCCAAATGAAGGCCACGGCTTCGTGAAGCGCGAGAACCAGATTGACTCCATCCGCCGTACCATCGCCTGGTTCGATCAATATCTCATGGGAAAGATCCCAGCACCATAGGACCAACCCGCTCGGTGGAAGAGCCAGGAATCTGTTCCTGGAAACTTGAAAACCCTATTGACCGTCCGGCCCTGGGCGGATTACGGCGAACCGGAAACTGAATTCACCCGCCGCATCATGCGTGACGGCGCCGGGTTTGCGAAAGCTACCGAGCCGACGTGTGAGTGAGAAGACGAGAACGGCGTTTGCGGCCATCCGTGGCAGTCCCGTCACATCTGGAGTTTGGCGCAAGGACCGTTACTGATTGTGGCACTCACTTTAGGCTATAAGAAGTGCTATAGTGAAGCCCTCTGATCGACTCCATGGGAGATAGTAACGCTCGCCACTATGGATCAAGCAGTTCTCAATAAACCCGTTTCTCTGACCGCACTGCAAGCCGCCGATCTCTACCGAATGCAAGTAACGGAACTGCGTGGTTATGCGATGTTCATGATCGATCCGCAGGGCGTTCTCACCTCCTGGAATGCGGGCGTAGAACAACTCATCGGATACTCCGAACAAGAATGGATCGGCCGGCACGCCAGTATAATCTTTACTCCCGAGGAAAAGGCTGCCGAAGTTTGCGAATCAGAGATGCGCCTTGCGCAGGAGACCGGAAGTGCAACTGACATCCGTTGGCACCGGCATAAAGACGGAACCGACTTTTTCGCGAACGGCTTCATGAACGCTGTGCGCGACGAGCAGGGGACACTCATTGGGTACGCAAAGATTCTGAGCGACGAAACCGCACGCAAGCAGTTGCAAGATGCCTTGACTGAATCCAATTCCGCACTCGAGCAATTCGCGTACGTCGCGAGCCACGACTTGCAGGAGCCCTTGCGCACCATGAGCGCCTACTCTCAACTGCTGAGCAAAAGATACCGCGGCATGCTGGATGATGATGCGGACGAGTTTCTCAGCTTTCTTCTAAGCGCATCAGCTCGCATGAGTGCACTTGTGCGGGATTTGCTCGCTTACGCGCGCTTGACTACTGAACAAGAGCGACCGGCTTCCATTGCGCTGGACGAGGATTTGGAGGCGGCGCTCTCACACCTTGATCAAGCTATTAACGAGAGTGGCGCGAGCGTCACCCACGATCCAATGCCTACCCTACAAGTGGATCGGGGCCAGATGGTCCGGCTGTTTCAAAATCTGGTTGGAAACGCCATCAAATATCGAAAGTCGAATCGGCCCCCAATAGTGCACATCAGTGCTGAACAAAAAGGGGCAGATTGGATCATCTCGATACGCGACAACGGAATCGGCTTTGATCCCAAGCACGCATCGACTATTTTTGAGCCATTCAAACGACTGCACACGGCCCAGGAATATCCAGGCACCGGCGTTGGTCTCGCAATTTGCCGGCGTATCGTCCAGTCACAACGGGGCCGCATCTGGGCGGAATCGCAGCCCGGCGAAGGAACGACATTTTATTTCACGCTTCCTATCAATAGCCCGCAACCCTTACGACATACCACGCCCATCGATAGTCCGCGGCCAGATGATTCACCGTCGGTTATAGACCGATAGGATGCCGTGAGAGCCTCCATCCACGATATGGAGCACAAAGCCAACACGAAGAGCGAGGGAGTTCGGCGGCTTCATTTCTTTGAGGCGTTCTTCGAGAAAATGAAGACCGAGGATGGGACCAGTCTTGGCGTCTTTGTCGGCACCGAAGCTGCTGAGGACAACGACATGCCTTACCGAACTGTTTGCTCCCAGCGCAGACCCGTAAATATCCGTAATCTTTCGTTGGTAGCCTCAAAAATCGGGGTCCGTCAGGGCCGGCGGGATCTTTAAGGTAGGCGGCTTCGACGCCGGTAAACGCCTTGTAGGCGGTGTCTTGGGAAGTAATATCGCCGATTAGTGTCTCCGCACCGAGAGACGCCAACTCCTTCAGCGTTTCTTGGCTACGCACGTTGACACGTACTCTCTTGCCTTGTCTTAAGAGACCTTTTGCTACTACCAAGCCGGTATTTCCGGTGGCTCCGGTGATCAAATACATTTCTTACTGCTTGGCAGTTGATGCGCGACTATTGAGCCAAGATGCACTGGTCTTAGTTCCGCTGTAACGGGTAGTCTTTGGAATTGCGAGGGGATCGTCCCAATGTGCTTATTAAAAATTCGGCAGCCAGTGCTGGATTGCGGTCGTATGACCGGCTAACCGGAAGCTGGGTTCACACGGCGGCATAGATCGCGAAATACGGCGTACTGTTTGGTAATCCGGTGTGCCTGATTTCAGAATTGTTCCTCTACACTTCGCGACTACCCGTTCGGAATCGTAGTTCGCGGCTTGACCATCAACTAGCTGCGACAGTGCTTGACCGGCGACGGCCGCACATTCGTGTAGCGGAGCTCTGCTGACGGGTCCGGCTCAAACGAGAGGAGGGGAATTAAAAGTTGGGATTCAGTTAGAAGGGGGGCCGCAAATCTCCATACGAGCGGCGCAATGACAGTTTCGTCCTGCAGATCAGGGGCCATCCCCATGGAAGTTGCGTCGATGTATGCACCCCTAACCACGAGGTTAGGAGTTCGCCCTGGTCCCTGGACTTCAGACCAGAGGCAATCCGGAGCAACAGACCTGTCCGCGAGTGGTTCGGGAGACGGGACACCTCGGACGCGCCCCGAATCGCCCTTTGAACTGCCATTTCGACCGCATCGGCATGCATGTTCCAAGTTTGTGGAACCTTCCCGCCCGGTTCGCGCAATTCTAAACAGATACGCATGACGCGCGAGGGTGACCGCGAAGAGCAACGATTGATAAGCCGCTTGCGCGCCGGGAGCGAAGAGGCGATCACAGCCATCTACCGCCGCTGCAGCGGTCCGGTGTACCGGTTCGCATTACATATGACCGGAAAGGCCTCTCTGGCGGAAGACATTACGCACGAGACCTTTCTTGAGTTGCTGTCCAACAACCGTTCTTTCGATCCTGGAAAGGGCGCGCTTCTCGGATGGCTGCTCGGGGTCGCACGCAACAAGACGCGGCGAGCCATGCGGGAAGTGTTCGGGTCGGAGCCAATGGACGAATCCGAAGCTCAAGAACTGGCAGTCGGCGAGGACACTCTGTCCGAGTTCACGCGGCAGGAACGGATTGCGGCACTGCGCCAGGCGATCGCCACCCTTCCACCGCATCTCCGAGAGGTGGTCCTGCTTTGCGAAATGCAGGAACTGGGCTACAGCGAGGCTGCGGAGATCATCAAGTGCCCGGTTGGAACGGTGCGGTCTCGTTTGCATCGCGCTAAGTCAATGCTGGTTTCGAAATTGAATGCGAGGTGCCCGGCATGAACCAAAAACTTGATTCTGCACTGGACGAACTCAGAAGTGAATATAGCCAGGAACAGCCTGGCGCGCATGTGCAAGACGCCATATTCAGGGCGCAGCGCGAACGGAGGGCCCGGCGCTTCTGGTTGCAGTACGGGGCCGCGGCGGCAGCGCTGGTGATCGGCATCAGCATTTGGAGTTCGGCGAGACATCGGGCGCCGGTTGCGGTTACGCACAGCCCCGTTGCTGCAGCACCGGTTACACGTCCGGTTCAGGAGCGGACGGTCGTTGCCGAAAACTCTTCTGAAGCCAAGCCAGGCCCCAGAGTCCGACGGAAGAGCTCAACGGTCCGCGCGGCGGAGGTTCCACCCGATCCACCGTTTATGGCAATCCCCTATGCGCCACCCATTTCTGAAAACGACCGCGTTGAGGTGTATCGCGTTCGTATGCCGCGAGCTACCGTGGCTGGCTATGGCCTGCCAATCGAACCCGGGTTCTTAGGCGGTTCGGTAACGGCCGACCTGGCGGTTGGAAACGATGGCATCGCGAGAGCAGTTCGTTTTGTTCGTTGATTCAGTGTTCTTGAAGAGAAACATGCACAAGCTAGTCACTCCCGCTCTATTTTTCCTGGGCATTGGCCTGCAAGGCCAGACCCCGACGCCAGAGCCACAACCCAACGTGATGGTGAAAGTGGACACCGTTGCGGCGCCGACCATTGCAATGCCAGCAGTTCCCATCGGGGGGGTGCAGTTCCTCGCCCACGAGTACAGTCTGCCGGCCGGAAAACCGGTCACTAGAGCTCCCTATTCAGCGGACCAGGTAACGGAACATGTGCAAACGCTTGCGGACGGGAACCGCATCGTGAACACAACCACCACGCGCATGTACCGGGATGCGCAAGGCAGAACACGCACAGAAGTGACCCTCCCAGGTCCCGCCAACGGAGCTGAGCAACCCAAAATGATCACCATTGATGATGTCGTGTCGGGCAGTGTTTACACTTTGCAGCCCGCGACGAAAACAGCCTTCAGGCTTCCGGCGCCGAAGTTGCTTCTAGACTCAAAGATGCTTGCGGAGTCAAGGTCAATCGAGGGGCCGCGAGGGCCCGCCACAGTGTCTGGTTTTGCTTTGGGCGCGAGTGAACCGCCAATGCCTCCACCTATTCCCGACGGAGCCGGTCCCTGGGTGATCACCTTTGATGGAAATCAGCCAGCGCCAGAGGTGAAAAAGGAAGATCTCGGCACGCAGCAGGTCAACGGAGTCAGCGCGACGGGTACAAGGGTCACCTCCACCATCCCGGCTGGTGCAGTCGGAAACGAGATGCCGATCCAGGTGGTGTCTGAAACCTGGTACTCGCCGGAGCTGAGGATGGTGGTCAAATCGACCCAGAACGATCCGAGAATGGGTCAAACCACCGTTACGGTAGATAACATCAGCCGGACGGCGCCAGATGCGTCGCTGTTTCAGGTTCCGTCGGATTACACGATTTCCAATCACGGGCCGAACATGACGTTCTATCACCACACACAGAAGCAACAGCAGTAGCAGCGCGGGCTGTGCATCCCGTCAATTCTGATGTAGTGATAATGAGAGGCCTGACTGTGAAGCGCATGCTCTCTCCCACCGCCGTCTTTTCAGCACTCGTTGCTTTCTTGGCAGGCAATTCGCAGTACAGAATGCCTCGCCACATACAGAGGCGCGGCGCTGGGATTTCGTCGTAAACCCTCGTTGGCGATCGCGATGCCCTCTTCGAAACTCTGGTGTGCCTGGTAGATGTAAGCCAATTCAGCGTAATAGTGCGATACTTCCGGATCTTTGGCGATCGCTCGGCGAAGCGCGCTGACAGCGTGTTCTTGGTCGCCGAGCGCTTCGTATGCTTCGCCTAACAGTGCCAGCACCTCACTGTCGAACTCTTTTCCCGGAGGCGCATCCAAGGTCTTAATCACCGCGGAGTAACCCCCGCTTAGAAACTGCACCACTGCGAGTTCATACAGCGCGTCGCAACTGTCGGCCTGTAGCTTAGTTAAACGCTCAAACACAGGAACGGCTTCGAGCGTTCGCTTTCGGCTTACCCGACAATCGCCGAGATCTTTCCAGGCACCGTATGTTTCTGGCGACGAAGATTGGCTCGCGGCGTATTCATTTCTGGCCGTCTCGCAGTCGCCTTTCCTGAAGGCAATTTCGGAGAGCATCGCATGACTCGTCTCATCGTTCGGACGCAGCTTCAAAATTCTGTTGAGCAGTGGCACGGCGTTGTCGCTTCCAGCTTCATGTTCGAGCTGCGCCGCTCCCTCGAGAGCAGGAAGATAATCCGGCGAGAGTTGAAGCGCGTGCTGAAAGGAGCTGAGCGCTTTTTCTTTCTGGTTCAGACGAACCCGCGTAATGCCGTCCAGCGTCCAGAGGCGGGGATCCCGCGGTGTCTCGCGTAGTGCGTCTCGAACTAACTTTTCGGCTTCGTTGTATTTTCCGGCCTGAAGATCCAAAGCGACTTGATGGCCGACATCGGGAGGTCCCTGAGCAAAGCAAAGCTTTTGCACAAAGCAAACCGTCGCGCACGTGAGTATGGCGACAAAGCTTCTTCCAGACATCGGGCCATGTATAACACGATCCTCAAAGGCGGAGAGGCGCTGTGCGCACCAACTCGACACCCCTGGCCAGAGGAGCAGGCTACTTTACCGCTCAGAACGCAAAGGCCCCGAGTTGCGCGCTAAACGGAAAGCCAAATTGATCTGCGGCTGTCCAAAAGTCGGCATCGAGGACGCGAAGCTATGCCTTGGCCCCTAAGCCGTTTGCGAGCCAAGGTGTTTTGATCGAAACAAGCGCGGCACCCTTTCATTTGCCTGATCTCCAGCATCAGCATCCATCCGATTCGAACGAGCGAATATAAGAGAGCCATAATCTAACAATGCTGCGATCAACGGCAGTACCCTTAATTCACCGGACCCTCATTCGTCACATCAGCTGGCTTTTCGTTGGCTCGATGCTGGTTTGCGCAGCATGGGGGCAATCGCCCTTCCGCTATAAGGAGGTCACGATCCCGATGCGGGACGGGGTCCATCTGCAAACGGTTATCTTGACGCGGGCTGAGATGAAAGAGCCGCTACCGATCCTCCTCCAGCGCACACCTTACGGAGTGCCGGAAAAGGCTCCAGAGACGATCCCTCCGAGCTTTCGAGAACTAGCGGACGACGGATACATCTTTGTATTCCAGAACCTGCGTGGGCGTTTCAAGTCCGAGGGAGTTTTCCAACTCTCCTCTTATGTGGATGTAAACAATCCCAAGGCTGTAAACGAGACCACCGACGCATATGACACTATCGACTGGCTAGTGAAGAATGTTCCATCGAACGGCCGGGTAGGCATTTTCGGCGTCTCGTACCTCGGCCTCACTGCCGGGATGACTTTATTGCACCCTCATCCAGCTCTGAAGGCGGTCAGTGAACAGGCGTCGCCGGTAGACCAGTGGATGAACGACGACATGCACCGTCTCGGCGCCTTGCGGCTCAGCTATGCCTTCGAGTACTCCGTCATGGAACAGGCGGACAAGAACGAGAACACTCATTTCGAGTTTCCCGTTTACGACACCTATCAGTGGTATCTGGATGCCGGACCGCTTAAAAAATTTGATGACAGTTTTCTCCACGGGGCCGTCCCTTACTGGAACCTAGTAATGTCGCATCCCAATTATGATGATTTCTGGAAGCGAGAAGCTTGGGTCCGGCAGTTGCACAGCGCGCCTGTACCCAATCTCAACGTTGCCGGATTCTGGGATCAAGAGGACCCTTGGGGACCGTGGCAGATTTTCCGGCATTCGGCGGAAAACGATCCGAACCACAACAACTATATGGTCGCCGGCCCATGGCTGCATGGCCAATGGCAGCGGGAGAAGGCGGAAAGCATCGGAACCTACTCCTATGGCGGACACGATACAGCGCGGGAGTTTCGCCACGACATTGAAGCGCCTTTCTTCCGTCATTTTCTTCATGGCGATGGAGAACGATTTAAGTGGAGGGCGAAGACGTTCCAATCCGGATCGGATACCTGGCACACATATGATCAGTGGCCGCCGGCAGGATCAGTGGCGACGAACTTGTATTTGCGTTCCGATGGAGCGTTGACGTTTGACGCGCCGGCGGCAGGGCAGCCGTATCGAGAATATATCTCCGACCCCGCCAACCCCGTCCCTTATCGGCCCCGGCCGATTTCGCCGACGTATCCGGGAGGCGATTGGCCAGCCTGGGAGGCCGATGACCAGAGATTCGTCGATCATCGGCCGGACGTTTTGACGTATGTAAGTGCTGCACTCGATAAGGACCTGGTGGTGACGGGTGAACTGGCCGCGAGGTTGTACGCCTCTACATCCGGAACCGACAGTGACTTTGTGGTTAAGCTGATCGATGTCTTCCCGGACAATACCCAAAGGCCCGAATGGAAGCAGGACGCGGGACCAGATCCGGCGCAATACGAAGCATCACTCAATGGCTACCAGCTTCCCATCGCGATGGAAGTGCGGCGCGGGCGGTATCTGAAGAGTTTTGAGAATCCGGAGCCGCTGCAGCCAAATGCCACCACGCTCTGGGACATCCCCCTGCGCGACCGCGATCACGTCTTCCGAAAAAGGCATCGAATCATGGTCCAGGTACAATCCACTTGGTTTCCCTTGATTGACCGGAATCCTCAGAAATATGTTCCGAGCATTTATCAGGCCGCGGAACGGGATTTCGTACCGGCAACACAGCGGATTTATTGCACGCCGGCCATGCCTTCC
>Ga0207085_1048_pt2 | contig 16244 bp, 17 predicted proteins | sample Alteio_BWMinHeat_53_FD_153542 | JGI IMG/M metagenome (GOLD analysis project Ga0207085, IMG submission 153542) | Enriched cells from forest soil in Barre Woods Harvard Forest LTER site, Petersham, Massachusetts, United States -... | ecosystem: Environmental > Terrestrial > Soil > Temperate forest >...
GCATGGGGCCTCTATTGCCGCCGGAATGACGGTAGATTTGGGACGCCGAACACCTTGGTGAAATTCAGGCCGTTGATCTGAGTGAAGATGTTCGCACCAACCGTGACACTCACCGGAATTGTGACCCGGCCGCCTGATGCCTGAGAGAGCACCACCTGACCTATAAAATGCCCGGTAATGAGACCACCGCCCGGCAAGTTGTTAACTGAAACTCCGATTGTCACTTGAGAAGGAGCGGTGCCGCTCGCCGCGGACACCGTCAACCAATGCCCACCGTCAGACGTGCTCTGCGCCGCGCTCCAGCTCAACGTTCCAGTCCCGCCATTCCGAATTTGAATAGTCTGACTCGTGATTGTTGTTCCTCCAGTCTTAAGAGCAAAACTCAACTGCCCGGGCAGACTGGCGAACAACGGACTGGTGCTTGCCTCAATCGTCAAAGTCACCGGCACCGTAATCGCCATAGCACCGTTCCCCTCCGCCGTAACAACAATTTCTCCGGTATAAACTCCAACCGGCAGTGTCGGGTCGGCACTCACGACTACTGGCAGAGCGCGCGGTGTAGCGCAGCAGTTAAATCCTGGCGTTTGGACTGCGAGCCAGTCGCCCCCATTCGCGGTAAAGGAGTTGATATCGAAATCGAAATTACTGCCGGTGCTGGGAATAACAATGCTTTGCGGCAATGGGTCCGCTCCCCCAAACGCTTTTGTGAAATTAAGGCCGTTGATTTGGCCGAAAATGTTTGCGCCCACCGTAACGCAAATTGGGATGGTGACGTTTGCTCCCGATGGCTGCGAGAAGACAAGCTGGCCGATAAACTCGCCCGTTACTAAGCCGCCTCCCGGTAAGTTTGCAACCGCCACGCCGACAGTTACTACAGATGGCGCAGTACCAGCCGATTCGGATACCGTCAACCAGTCGCCGCCGTCTGAAGTGCTCTTGCTGAGATTCCAAGTCAGAGCTTCCGAGCCTCCATTCGCCACCTGAATTTGTTGGTCGGGGACAACTGCTCCACCGGTTTTTAGCGCAAAACTCAACGCCCCCGGCAGATTGTTGAAGAGCGAGTCGCCAACCGGTTGAACTGTGAGAGTTACCGGCACCGCGATAGCCATGCTCCCGTTGCCCTGCGCCGTAAAGACAACTTCTCCGGTGTAAGTCCCAATCGGTAGCGTGGGATCCGCGCCGATCTTGACCGCCAGTGCGCGCGGTGTGGCGCAACAATTGAATCCTGGTGTTTGGACCGAAAGCCAACTGCCTCCGTTGGCAGTAAACGAGTCGATCACGAAATCGAAATTCGTGCCCGTACTCGCAACGGTCAACGTCTGGGGCAGCGGATTTGGCTCGCCGAAGAATTTTGTAAAATTCAGACCATTAATTTGGGTGAATATGTTATCGCCAACCGTCACGCTGACGGGAATGCTGACACCGCCGCCCGCCGATTGGGAGAGCAGCAGTTGGCCCGTGAAATGTCCAGGCACCAACCCGCCCCCGGGCAAATTCGTAACCGATATTCCGACCGTAGTCAAAGACGGCGCCTTGCCCGTAGCCGCCGAAACTGTCAGCCAATTTCCGCCGTCGGCCGTGCTTTTCGCCAAGCTCCAGTTGAGACTGCCCGACCCGCCATTGCGGATCTGAATCGTTTGATTCGCGATTGTAGTGCCGTGCGTTTTCAACGCGAAACTTAAAGCGCCTGGCAAGTCGTTGAAGAATGTCCCTGCCGCGGCTTCCACCCTCAGGGTCACGGGTACAACCATGCTGGTGGCTCCGCCAAACGAGGTGAATTTAATTTGGCCGGTGTAAGTGCCCGCTGCCATCGCGGCCGGCGTTGTGACCGTTACCTCCACCCCGGCGCGGGGCGTCGCACAGCAGTTGAATCCGGGCATTGCGACCGATAGCCAATGCGTGCTTCCGGTGACCATCACCTCAGGAGTGTCGAAGTCGAAATTGCTTCCCGTATTAGTGACCGTCAGTATCTGCGGCAACGGGTCCGCTCCTCCGAAGTGCTTCACAAAGAACAACGGCCGCACCGGAGCGAAGGTTTGGCCGTTCAGAATTCCGCCGAAGAACAGCAGGAGCAGTGGGATTAGACTGCGAAGGCAGTGTCGATACATTCAGGTTTCCTCCGAAACTCGTTTTGTGGATTGATCGGTCACACGAGCGCTTCTCGCTCACGGGACTTCCCGAAGGCGGTGCCTCACCAACGGGAGAGCCTCCCAGGAAGGCTCCATTGGACATAGCGAAAGTGATAAGATTCGAGGACTTCGCAGCTACGCCAGGACCGTGACCCTATTAGGTAATTCGCAAAAGCTGGGGCGACACGGACACTTCCTGCGAGTTTTTTGGAGATGAAGTTTGGCGGAAGGCACCATGCTGCACGAAGACAAAAGCGCGCCCACCGATGAGATGTTCGGCGCCGCGTATGAAGAGTTGCGCCGGTTGGCGCACAAAGTCAATCGAAAAGCCAACCCGACGTTAAATGCCACCGCCCTGGTTCACGAGGCATATCTAAAGCTTGCCGCGGCGAAGGGTCTACAGTTCGAATCTCCTGAACATTTGCGCTACACCGTAGTTCGCGCCATGAAACATGTCCTGCTCGACGACGCCAGGCGCAAGGCGGCTGCAATACACGGAGGAGGCGCCGTGCCCGCACAAAGGGTCGAGTTGGATGAGAACGCGGTGCAATCGGCAGCCGTAGACCCGCGCGATCTCTTAGCCGTTGGCGACGCGTTAGACCAATTGGCGCGCGAAGATGAGTTGCAAGCGCGCATCTTTGAACTGCAGTTCTTTGGCGGGCTTCAGGTAAGCGAAATTGCAGAGCTATTACGTCTCTCCGAGAAGAAAGTGCAAAGAGTGTTGCGCCGTGCAAAGGCTCACTTAAAACTCACCCTCAGTCGATCGGGAAGGATCGGGGAGGGCGGCAAATGGACGACGCGCGCCGCCGGACAATAGAAGACCTGTTCGATCAAGCAGCCGACCATCCGTCTTCCGAATGGCGGAACCTTTTAACCGACGCCTGCAAAGACGACCCCAGCCTGATAGACGACGTGCTCGCGTTACTGGAAGCCGACCGGCAAAATCCGACTGTGTTACGGCAGAATGCAATCGGCTTGGCGAGCACGCTCTTTCAAGGAAGCAGTGGTCGGGAAGCTCCGAAAAGATTCGGTCACTACATCGTTCGTCAATATCTGGGTCAAGGCGGAATGGGTTCGGTTTACCTGGCAGACCGCGAAGGGCTGGGCGACAGAGTAGCTGTGAAATTCCTGCACGAACCTATGCACGATCCTTGGAGTTCTTCACCGGCTGCAAGGGATTTCTTCACGAGAGAACAGCAGACGCTTGCGCGATTGAGTCATCGCTATATCGCGCGCCTTTACGATGCCGGTATCGCCGAGGGAACTCCATGGTTCGCGATGGAATATGTGGAAGGCTTTCCCATTAACGAGTATTGCCGAAGCAAACGCCTCGGGCTTGGGGATCGGTTGCAGCTTTTTCGCTGCGCTGCCGAAGCAGTCGGTTACGCGCATCGGAATTTGATTGTTCATTTGGATTTGAAGCCATCGAACATCTTGGTAAATGCTGAGGGTGAGGTCAAGCTGGTGGATTTCGGAATCGCCCGCCATCTCCCTCGCGAAGGGGTGGAAGCGAAAGAAGACGTCTCCGGATTTCTCTCAATCAACTATGCTGCGCCGGAACAGATGCAGCAGGCGCCCGCGGACGTCCAAATGGATGTTTATGCACTCGGTGTGGTTTTGTGGGAGTTGCTTGGCGGAAGGATCCCCGTGGACGCAACCGACAAGCGCACGTCGCAACTCTTCAATCGAGAGTTGCCCCCTCCTTCGCCGGCCGCACGGGAAACGCCACAACCAGATGTCCGTGCATCCCAAGCCGAATGGAAAGATCTCGACCTGATCTGCGCGACGGCCACTGATCGGGAGCGCGAACGTCGTTACGCTTCCGTTGACGCATTGATGCAGGACCTGGAACGCTTCCTGACGCTGAAGCCGTTAACGGCGCATCCTCCCAGCTTTACTTACAAATGGAGTAAGTATCTACGGAGAAATCGCGCTCCCCTCTCGGTCGTAGCCGCGGTGTTCATCACCATCGCGACGCTGACGACATTCTTCACAATTCGACTCATCGCCTCGCGGGATAGAGCCTTGACGTCGGAGGCTCGAACTCAGCGCATATATCAATTAATGCTAAATCTCTTTGGAGGCGACGACAGTTCGGCCGGCCCATCTCAGCAGTTGCGTGTTGTCAGTCTGCTTGATCGCGGTGTGCGCGGTGCAGAAAAGCTTGGGCAGGAGCCGGATGTGCAGGCCGAGCTACGGTCGACGCTAGGGGGGCTTTATCATCGCCTCGGACATTTCGATCGGGCTGAACCTTTACTTAGGTCTGCGTGGCAAGCCCATCGACTAACTTTAGGTGAAGATAATTCAAAGACGATAGATGACGAATTGGCGCTAGCACGTCTATATCTCGATCAGTCGCGAGTCGACGAAGCCGAGCGACTGGCGCGCGATGCGCTGCGACTCGCCCGGCGTCACAACACAAACGAGAGCCTGGACGTCGCCCGCGCGAGTGCAGCACTGGGGAAGGTTCTCGCCGCACGTGACGACTACCAGCACGCGATTCCGACACTGGAACATGCCGTGAAGGTACTGTCGAAGGGCCCGGAAAGTGAAGACCTTTCAGAAGCCTTAAGCAGTTTGGCCAATTCACAATATTCCCTTGGCCATATCGCTGAATCCGAAGCCCTGAACCTGAAAGCGTTAGCTTTAGATCGCCGGATCTACGGCGACGCCAATCCGAACACCGGCATCGATCTCTACAACTTGGGCAACATCCAGCTGGATCGAGCCAATTATGCGGAGGCGGAGAGGCTATTCCGCCAGTCGCTTGAAATTGATCAAGGCTGGTACGATGGCGACCACCCTAAAACAGCCAGCGCTTTTCTGATGGTGGGGCGCAGCTTGTCCTATCAGGGACGTTCAAAAGAGGCGCTTGCATTCTATAAACAGGCGTTATCCGAAACACGCGCAACTTACGGGGAAAACCATCCCCGGTATGGAGCCGTTCTCAGCCTGATGGGAGACTTAGCCCTGCAGCGGCACGAAATTCCCGCCGCTGAAAGGTCGTATTTGCAAGCCGCCGCCATCTTCAGGCAATCTCTTGGCGCACAGCACGAATACTACCTGCATCAACTTTCGAATTTAGCTACCGTGCAAATCGCCGAAAAAAGATATTCCGCGGCGGAAAGCATGCTCCGCCCGACGTTGGCTCATCTGAAAGCAATTGTTCCCGACCAGCGCTACACCGCACTAGCCGAAGTCCGCCTGAGCGCGGCACTGGCTGGTCAGAAGCGATACACCGAAGCGGTGAGCTACGCCCTCGCCGGATATCAGCATCTTAAAAGGTTAATGGGACCTTCCGCCGTTGAACTACAGGACGCAAAAAAACAACTTACCGAGATTTATCTGGCGTTGCACGACCAGGCAAAGGCAACCGCGCTACAGGCTGAGCTCGCGACGAGCCGTTGACGGAAGGAAGTCTCCCCGCCTCTACTCGACCGTCACACTCTTCGCCAGGTTTCGCGGCTGGTCGACATCGCATCCGCGGCGCACCGCAATGTGGTAAGCCAGCAACTGCATCGGGACCATCTCGAGCAAAGGCAGCAGCAGCTCCCGTGTCACCGGAATCGTGATAAGGTGATCGACCATCTTCCCGACCTCCTCCGCATCGCCTTCGCAAGCGATCGCCACCACAATGCCGCTGCGCGCCTTCACTTCCTGAATATTGGACAGCGTCTTCTCGTAATGAACGCGGCTTTCTTCGGATTCGGGATCGCGCGTCGCCAGCACCACTACCGGGAGATCCTCGTCGATCAGTGCGTTCGGTCCGTGCTTCATCTCACCCGCCGGATAACCCTCGGCGTGGATGTACGAGATCTCTTTCAACTTCAGCGCGCCCTCAAGCGCGATCGGAAAATGAATGCCGCGTCCCAGATACAGAAAGTCCTGCGCGCTGTGGAGATGTTTGGCTAGCTCTTCGTAGAGCCCCTTTACCCCGAGTACTTGGTCCAGCTTGCCGGGAATGCGGGACAGCTCTTCCACCAACATCGTCGACTGTTTCGGAGTCAACGTGTTGCGCAGTTGGCCAAGATACATACCGAGAATCAGTAGCGCCGTAATCTGGGAGGTGAACGCCTTAGTCGAGGCCACGCCGATTTCAGGTCCCGCGTGAGTCAGCAGACTGCCGGATGCCTCTCGCGTAATCATCGAACCGACCACATTGCAGATCGCGAGCGTTTTCGATCCCTTCTGTTTCGCTTCACGAAGCGCGGCCAGGGTATCGGCCGTCTCGCCCGATTGCGAGATCACAACGGTCAGCGTATGCGGCTGAACAATCGGATCGCGATACCGGAACTCGCTGCCATAATCGACTTCCACCGGAAGCCGTGCCAGCCTTTCAATAATGAATTTGCCTGTCAGACCGGCGTGCCAGCTGGTACCGCACGCGACGATCTTAATCTGTGTGATTTTGCTGAGTTCTACGTCCGACAATCCGATCTCATCCAGAAACACCCGGCCGCTTTCCATCCCGAGCCGCCCCAGCATCGTGTCTTTAATGGCTCGCGGCTGCTCGAAAATCTCTTTGAGCATGAAGTGCTTGTAGCCGCCCTTCTCCGCCATGATCGGATCCCATAGAATCCGCGAGACCTGCCGCCGCACCGTCTTGCCGTTAAAATCCGTCAGCCGGACGCCGGCGTCAGTCAGAATGGCCACATCGCCGTCATCCAGGAAAAACATGTCGCGGGTATGGGCTAGAATCGCCGGAACGTCAGAGGCGACGAAGAACTCGTTTTCGCCCAAGCCGATGACCACCGGCGGCCCGGAGCGCGCAGCCACAATCTTGTTGGGATCGGAACTCGAGATAACGCTGATGGCAAAGACTCCGCTAATCTGTTTGATCGCTTTGCGAACGGCGTCTTCCAAATTGCCGCTGAGGTGCTTCTCCACCAGGTGAGCGACCACTTCCGTATCTGTTTCCGTTTTGAAGACGTGCCCTTCGGCAGACAATTCTTTGCGCAGCGCCAGATAGTTCTCGACAATGCCGTTGTGGACAACGACGATCTGCCCTTTACAGTCGCGGTGCGGGTGGGCGTTTTCCTCAGTAGGCCGGCCATGTGTCGCCCATCGGGTATGACCAATGCCGTAGCGTCCTTGCACTGGTTGGTTACGGATCACTTCTTCCAGATTCCGCAGCTTTCCCGATGCCCGCCGCACTTCCAGCGTGCTGTCACTATTCAAAACAGCAACCCCTGCCGAGTCGTACCCACGGTACTCCAAGCGGCGCAGACCATCGACAATCAGAGGCACCGCCTCACGGTTGCCGATATAGCCCACGATTCCGCACATACCAATACAGAGAGAAAAGCTACTCTATAATCTCAACCCGGTAGTCTTCGATCACTGGATTCGAAAGCACGTCACGCGCGATCTCGTCGAGCAGCGTGCCTACCCGATCCTTCTCCGCCGCATCCGCCAGCTTGATTTCGAAATACTTCCCTTGCCGCACCGCAGTGATTTCGGTATGACCCAGTCCTTGCAGCGCCGAGCAGATTGTCTGGCCTTGCGGGTCGAGCACAGTCGGTTTGATTGAAACGTATACGCGCGCCTTCATTACGCTTCATTTTAGGCGGCGTGGCTTCCGAGGCCGCTGCCCGAACATTTCTCCCCCTCAATGTTTCCATTCTGCTATAAATGATCTAAGCCACCCCCGAAACGGCGCCTCCGGGAGACTACTTGAAGATCTGTATTCTGGCCAGCAGCAGCGGCGGTAATTCGGCATTCATCAGTTCCGGGAAGACGCGTGTCCTGATCGACGCCGGGCTCAGCCGTCGCGAAATTGGCAAACGATTGTTCGCCATTGGAGAAAGCCTCGACAACTTGGATGCCGTCCTCGTCACGCACGAACACAACGACCACGTCAGCGGATTGCTGCCCGTGTGCCGGCATCGTGCGCATCCTATCCCGGCGTACGTGAGCCGCGGAACCGCCCTATACATCGAGTGGGGAGAAAGTCCGCCGCCCATCGAACACTTCCAGGCCGGCACGCGATTCTGCATCGGCGATCTTGATATCCAAAGCTTCACCATTCCTCACGATGCTGCGGATCCGGTCGGCTACACCATAACGTCCCACGGCGTCAAAGTTGCTCTCGCCACCGATCTCGGCTACATTCCTGATTCCATGCATGTCCATCTTCGCCGCACCGACATGCTTGTCTTGGAGTCCAATCATGATCTCGAAATGTTGCGCGTCGGTCCTTACCCCTGGTCGGTCAAGCAACGCGTCATGGGACGCCGCGGACATCTGTCGAATGAAGTCGCCGCCCGATTTATTCGCGAGGGTTTGGACGGAACAGTTTCCACACTGTTCCTGGGACATATCAGCGAACACAATAACCACCCGGAACTGGTTCGCAACCTCGCTATGAAGGCGCTGGGTGGCAGGGAATTGTTCACTCGCCTCGTCGTCGCCCAACCCGGTTCTCAGTCCGAAGTCTTCTGCTATTGAGTATTCTTCTACTAACGCCATCCCTCACAATAGTTGTCGATGATCTCGCGTTACACTCGCCCCGCCATGGGCGCGATTTGGAGCGACCAGCACAAATATGAATGCTGGCTCGCCGTCGAACTCGCTGCGTCTGAAGCGCTGGCAGAATTGGGCGAGGTTCCTCCTGAAGCCGCAGCCGCTTTGCGGACCCATGCGGCTTTTGACCTTAAGCGGATTCAAGAGATCGAACGGGAAGTCCGCCACGACGTGATTGCTTTTACGACGGCAGTCGCCGAACAAATGAAAGCAAAAGGCGCCGCGGAGGCGTCGCGCTGGCTGCACTACGGCATGACATCGAACGACGTCGTCGATACGGCTCAGGCCTTGCAGATCCGCGATGCATCGAAGCTCATCTCGGCGGGCTTGGACGAACTGCTCGCGGCGTTCCGCAAGCTTGCGTTCGAGCACAAACACACCGTCCAGATCGGGCGTACCCACGGCATTCACGCTGAGCCCATCACGTTCGGCTTGAAAGTCGCACTCTGGTGGGACGAATTCAGCCGGCAACGAAATCGCTTCGCCATTGCTGCTGAAGAGATCCGGGTGGGCAAGATTTCGGGAGCAGTCGGCACGTTCGCCCATATTGGCCCGCAAGCCGAGGAAAAGATCTGCGGGCGGCTTGGCTTACGAGCCGCTCCCATCACCTCGCAGGTTCTATCGCGCGATTTGCATGCCCATTACATCGCGACGCTGGCCGGTATCGCGTCCAGCCTCGACAAGATCGCGCTCGAGATCCGCCACTTGCAACGAACCGAAGTCCGCGAAGCGGAAGAACCCTTTGCCGCTGGCCAAAAAGGTTCTTCTGCCATGCCGCACAAAAAGAACCCGATCGTGTGCGAACAGATCTGCGGCTTGGCGCGCGTGGTTCGCTCCAACGCTCAGGCGGCCTTTGAAAACGTACCGCTCTGGCACGAACGCGATATCTCGCACTCCTCAGTCGAGCGCGTCATCCTTCCCGACTCCACCATCCTGATCGACTATCTGTTATCCAAGACCACCTGGTTGATCTCCGGCCTTCGCGTCAACACCGTGCGCATGACCCGTAATCTGAATGACACGAAAGGCCTGATCTTCTCCGGGCAACTGCTGCTCGATTTGGCGGCAGCCGGAATGCTTCGCGAAGACGCCTACCGCCTGGTTCAGTCCCATGCCATGCGGGCGTGGGAAACCGAAGGCGATTTTCGCGCTTCCATTGAAGCCGATTCCGAAATCACCGGTTTCCTCAGTCGCGCGCAGCTTGATCTGGCCTTTTCCGTGGAACGTCAGTTAAGGCACGTAGATGCGATCTTCCATCGTGTATTTGCTGAAGCCTAGAGGTCGGCGTTGAAGTTATCAAACTTCCAGGACTAATTAGCGCGGGCGACGGGGTGGCCTGAACTACTGGTGCATTGTTACAATTCAACCTGATGAAAATACGCCAGTTAGTTGGCAAGTTAGCAGGTCTTGTCATTGCAGCGGGAACGATCCAGGCCGGTTCCATTTCCACGCTGCCAATTTTCGAGAATGCCCCCGGCACCTTCAGCTCAACGGCGGCCATGTTCGGCCAAGCTTTCGTGGCGACTGCTGATGACTCAGTATTAACGTCTTTCACGTTGGAAGTTAGGAATGATCTCGGCGGGCCCGTCGGTTATGGCGCGTATGTATTCCTCGCAAACGTTGTTTCCCTTGCGAACGCATTGGTATTGCAGAACCAAGCGTTGTTTACGTCCGTCTCAACCATTCCGACCTCATCACCGAGCGACGCCTTTCAGGCGGTTACCGTTTCAACCGGCAATCTGTCCCTTCAGGCGGGCGAAACATATTTTGTGTTCATCGATGCAGGGCAGCTGAGCTTGGACGATTCTGAAAAGCTGGCATTCGGTTTCGTCGGCGACGCAAACACGCCAAGACCGTATCCGGATGGGATGGCTTACTACGGCACCGGCAATTTCTTTCCAAATAATCCTTCCTTGTCCGCCTTTTTCGGATTCAACGAAGACGCCGCTTTCGATTTGGAGTTTGCGGGAGGGTCTACTACGGCAGCTCCGGAACCAAACGGCTCGTTGCTCGCGGCAGCAGGCTTGGCCTGTTTTGGCCGCGCGGCGATACGCCGGTTCACCAGCACGCCCGGGAGCGAGGGCAACTTCGGTACCAGTCCCGGTAGAGGCGTACAAAACTCTATTCGAATTTTCGCGAGTTTCGATTAAACTAAGGTCGGGTTAGCGCCCGAGAATGAGATCTACTTCACGGAAACAACCCGCCAAAAACCGCGACCTCGCTCGGGTTCTCCTGGTTGACGATGATATTACCTCGCGGCTGACGTTGAAGGCAGTGCTCGAAGCGGGCGGCTATTTTGTTGATTCCGCAGCTTCTGCCGCGGAAGCCGTCGGCAAGCTGGACGAACGGCAATACGAACTGGTGGTGAGCGATCTCCAAATGGAATCGCCTGAAGCCGGGTTGAAAGTCTTGGCTCACGCCCGTCTGATGGATTACAAACCGGCGACTGCGATCCTAACCACCTACCGGAATCGAGCGTCGGAATCCAGCCGCCCGGTGCTGATTGAGCCCGAAGATCTGCCAGCGCTGCTGAGTAAGGTCGCCGATTTGATCAGCCAACGCGCCGCCCGGATCGTTCACGGACAAATGCGCCAACAAATAGGCTAGCTAAGCTACTTCCTAGCCATCCCGATTTCCTGCACCACGTCTTCAAAACCATCTAAGTTTTCGCGGAAGAAGTGATCCGCCGCGGCCACCCATGCTAATTGCTTAGGTTCCGGCAAAGCCTCATAAAACGCGGTCATGTCCGGCTGCGGACCGAATTCGTCGTTCGTGCTCTGAATGAAGTACTTCGGGACACGAACTTTCGAAACATATTCGCGGTTCGGATAATTTGTCGGAAAGCCGACGGCGATCACACGGCCCACCCCCGGCTCATCGACTCCCAAACGCAGGGCGATTCGCGATCCGAATGAGAAACCGGCCCCCACCAGCGGCAGATCCGGATAGCGCTGCCGCAATACCTCAAGCGCGCTTCGCGCATCTTCCGTTTCGCCTATGCTGTCCGCGTATTCGCCTTCGCTCAGATTGACGCCCCGATAATTGAAGCGCAACACCACACATCTGGCCTTGCGCAGGCCACGCGCCATTCGATAGACGACTTTGTTATGCATCGTCCCGCCATGTTGCGGATGAGGATGACAGACGAGCACTGCTTCCACCGGCTCAGTATGTTCCGGCTCCTCGAGAAGCGCCTCGAGTTTCCCGGCAGGCCCTGGCAAAAAGAGCGTCTCGATCCGGCGCGGCATTAGTTGGTTCGATAGTTCGTGAACTGCATGTCGATGCCGAAGTCTTTTCCGCGCAGGATCGCCATCACCTGTTGCAGCGTATCGCGATCTTTGCCGCTGACACGAACTACATCTGCCTGGATGCTGGCTTGCACTTTGAGCTTCGAATCCTTAATCACCTTTACGATGTCGCGCGCCTTCTCGATAGGAATGCCCTGCTGCAGATCGATTTCCTGACGCGCGCTGCCGGCAGAGGCTTGCGTGATCGTCCCGTATATCAACCCTTTCAGTGGCACGTTGCGTTTGACCAGCTTCTGCGCCAGGATCTCATTCACCGCCTTTAGCTTGTACTCGTCTGAACTGGCGAGCAGAATCTTGTGTTCCTTCTCGTTCAATTCAATGGATGACTTACTGTCTTTCAGGTCATAGCGCGTGAGTAATTCCTTAGATGCTTGCTGGACCGCGTTCAAAACTTCGTTCAGATCTATCTTCGAGGCGACATCAAAAGTGTTATCGGGCATGAGCCTATTCCAACTACATAGTATCGATGTGGAAAGGTCTAATATAAGCTGACAGGCGTCGGGTGGGCTGCATGCGGTTCCGGTTGTCGTCTCTTTCACTGCTTGTTTGTTTGCTGGTAGCGGCCCAAATTGCTGCCGGTGAGCCGGAGCCGGCACATGGTAACGGTTTGGCCGAATACCGGGAAGGTAACTTTGATGCAGCAATACCTTTGCTGAAAGGCGCGGTGGCGGCGACGCCCGAAGACTCCGCGTTGCAGGCTGCGCTCCTCTCGTCTCTTACCTATAAAGGCAACGTCGAAGAAGCTGCTGACGCGGCCGAATCTAATGCACAAAAATTCCCACAGTCCGCGCCTGTGCTGGTCGCGCGGGGCGAGTTTGCTTATTACACGGGCGATATGGAGGAAGCCCGTAAGCTTTTTGCCGCGGCTTTAAAGCTTCAGCCCGAAAATGCGCGCGCCCACTATGGATACTCACGTTTCGCTCACGCCGCCGGGTTCTATCGCTCGAGCCGCGTGCTGGCTCTGAAAGCCCACGAAGAAGATCCGGGCGATGCCCTCATTACACGCCTCTGGCTGATGTATGTGACACCTGAAGTCCGGCGCAATCTGCTCCCTCCGTTTGTCGCCACCCACCCGTGGTTGTACAAATATGCAGCGATAGAGCGGGATTCCGATTCGGCAATTCAAACGGAATTGAATGGCCGGAAAGCTTTTGAACCAGATGGTCCATTGCGGGAAATTACCCTCCATCTCACACCTGTAATGACTCCCGCCCATAGGGCCCATGCCGTTGGGCTTTGGGTCAAAATAGAAGGTCGTCGTCTGCTGCTTATATTCGATTCCGGAGCCAGCGGAATTGTTGTCACGCAGCGCGCCGTCGACAAAGCCGGTCTAAGCTATCTAGGCTCGGGCAAGTCGTGGGGTGTTGGCGACCAGGGAGACCGTGATAGCTTTTTTGCCGTGTCGGACGACTGTGAAATTGGCGAGCTGAAATTCAGACATTGTGTCTTGGGCGCACTCGCAGGAAGGCGCAATATTGACTCCGATGCGGATGGACTCATCGGCGCGGACTTGTTTCCAGCTATCTCATTGAGATCGACTTCCAGAGAATGACTTTGCATTTGACGCCTCTGCCGCCTCGCGAACCGAATCCGCAAGGTTATGATCGCGAAATCGGCCCGGACGAGAAGGACTTTACGCCCGTCTTCCGGTTTGGTCATCATCTACTGTTATCAACAACATTAAATGGACAAGCAACGGGCCTCTTTCTCCTGGATACCGGTGCTTCCGTATCCAGCGTCGATTCGACATTTGCACAGCTTTCGACCAAAATTCGCAAAAACGATCTAATCAAAATGCGAGGCATTTCAGGAGATGTCAAACAGGTATTCGAAGCAGACAAGGCCGTTCTACAGTTCGCCTGTTTTCGCCAGCAAAACTTGGGATTGGCTGCCTTCAATCTAAATAATCGGGATGAACATTCGGAGTACCGTCTGTCGGGTATTTTGGGCCTCCCGGTCCTCTCGATGTTCCGGCTGACACTCGATTACCGCAATAACCTGGTTAAATTCGACTATGTGTTTGAACAGAAAAAATCGAGGCGGTAGCAGGGCGGCGACATTCAACTAGCCAGCGGATTTCAATTTCCCCCATTGCGGATACCGCCATCCTTATCATCTGCGGATTTGAATAGTCCGTATGATGTAAAGTATGGCCACCACGTTTCCTCCCGAACCGGAGGTGTCGGCGCCCACTGCGTCGCTTGAAGATCTGGTCGGGTTAGAGCGTCAATATCTGCTTCAAAACTATGCCCGCTATCCTTTGGCGCTCCATCGCGGGAAAGGCTGCTACGTTTACGACGTCTCCGGGAATCGTTATCTGGATCTCATCTCCGGAATCGGAGTAAACTCGCTCGGTCATGCCCATCCACGGATCACCAAAGTGATCCGCCAGCAAGCGGGCCTGCTGCTGCACACATCGAATCTCTACTATCACGAATATCAGGGCCGCCTGGCGGAGCGGCTGGCCAAAATCAGCGGCTTGCAGCGTAGCTTCTTTTGCAACTCGGGTGCGGAATCCATGGAAGGCGCGTTGAAAATGATGCGCGCGCACGGCCATGCCATAAGTGCCTCGAAGTACGAAACCGTTTCTCTGGACAACTCATTCCACGGTCGAACTCTGGGAGCGCTTTCCATCACCGGCCAGCCCAAATACCGGACCGATTTCGAGCCGTTGCTGCCCGGAGCGCGGTTCGTCGAACGGAATAACATCGCGGCGCTCGAAGCAGCAGTCACGGAAAACACGGCCGGCATTGTGCTCGAGTTCATTCAAGGGGAAGGCGGAATCCTTCCGGTATCGGAAACGTTTGCACGCAAGGCTCGCGAACTGGCGGATCGACACAACGCGCTGCTCGTGTTCGATGAAATTCAATGCGGCGTCGGTCGGCCAGGCACCTATTTCGCTTATCAGTTACTGGATCCGGTTCTCTTCCCCGATATCGTGATTGCCGCGAAGCCCATGGCATGCGGCATTCCGCTAGGCGTCATCATTGCCAATGAAAAAGCGGCTGCTTCTATTCGGCCCGGCATGCACGGTTCTACCTACGGCGGCGGTCCCCTCGCCTGCCGCGTCGCGCTCGAATTCTTCGATATTCTCGAAGAACTGCTGCCGCAGATCAGCGCCGTAGGCGGTTACTTCCGCATGCGGCTGACGGAATTGATGCAGCGGTTCAGCTTTCTTAAGGATGTCCGCGGGCCGGGCCTCATGATCGGGGTGGAGACGGAATTTCCCTGCAAACACCTCGTCCTGCAGGGCATCGACGAAGGCATTCTGTTCAATGTCACGCACGAATCGGTCATTCGCTTCTTACCGCCGTACGTTCTGACGGAGGCGGATGTCGACCGTGCGATTGCCGCGCTGACGAAGATCTTCGCAAAGGCTGGGCCGTCTGCATAGCATCTCCGCGCCGTCTTTGACCGATTGTCTATGATTGCTCATTTACGGGGCAGTATCTATGAGAAGTCTCCCAACCAGGTCGTGATTGAGGCTTCGGGCGTCGGTTATGACGTGCAGATTCCAATTTCTACTTATACTGCCTTGGGTGACGTTGGTGCGGTTGTCTCGCTTCGTATTCATACGCATGTACGCGAGGATGCACTGCAGCTCTTTGGCTTTGCCACCTCGGAGGAAAAAGCACTTTTTGAGAGGCTTATTTCCATCAGCGGCATCGGCCCCAAACTCGCGATCACGGTTTTGTCGGGACTGCCGGTAGCGGATCTGGCGGCAGCCATCCGAACCAGCGATATTCCCCGGCTGGTACGAATTCCAGGCGTAGGCAAGAAAACCGCCGAGCGCATCGTTCTCGAATTGAAAGATAAAATCGCGGCAGTTACCGCCGCCGGAAAAGACGATGCGATTCCAGTGCTGTCGTCCGGTTTTACGGCCCTCGAAATGGATGTGCTTTCCGCGTTGCTAAATCTCGGCTGTGGACGGCCTGCCGCCGAAGAGGCGATCCGTAAAGCGAGAAAAAACGGCGTCGACGAGTCCTTCGAACCTCTCTTCCGCTCATCATTGGCGCTTGTCCGCTGACGCCCAAAGGGCACGTTTTGCGCGTGTTCCCTGACCGGTAGGGTAACGTGAAGAATCGATGCGTTCCCCCGGAATCACATCGCCTTCCGCCAACGAAGACGAACGGCAGTTCGAAGCGGCACTGCGTCCTACGCGTCTCGCCGACTTTGCCGGCCAGCCGCACGCTCGGGAGCAACTGGAGATTGCCATCCAGGCAGCCCGCCTTCGCGGGGAAGCGATGGATCATGTCTTGCTATGCGGTCCGCCGGGGCTCGGAAA
>Ga0207085_1070_pt1 | contig 16054 bp, 13 predicted proteins | sample Alteio_BWMinHeat_53_FD_153542 | JGI IMG/M metagenome (GOLD analysis project Ga0207085, IMG submission 153542) | Enriched cells from forest soil in Barre Woods Harvard Forest LTER site, Petersham, Massachusetts, United States -... | ecosystem: Environmental > Terrestrial > Soil > Temperate forest >...
ATAGATTCAGATCATTTTGAATTAGGGGGAATGTATGTATTCAAATCTTTTCGCAAGCATGGAGTTGCCAGTGCGATAGTAGAGTTTCTTCTTAAAAACGCGCATTTAAATAAAACAATCTATTGTATTCCGTTTGAGCATCTTGTTCCTTTTTACAAGAGATTTGGTTTTAAACTTTGCATAAACCTTGATCCTGTTCCTAAAGAAATTTTAGACAAATATCTATGGTGTAAGGAAAAATATCTTCAACCAACAGCTCTACTTATTTTGAACACTTAATCAAATGTCCCAAGGAAAAAATAGATCATATGGTGGAATAGGTTTTTATTTGAGCTAAGAACTAAACAAATGTCTTTGTATATATTCAAGAGCCACTTTAAAATTTCTTTGGTCGGTTAACTGAAACCCTGCTTTTAACATTGTCAAACCAAATGGCCAAAGCGGTTCATTCATCACATTCTTTCCAAAATCAGTTAGAGAAGGCAGTTTCCAGGATTCTAAAGCTTCTTCATAGGATATAGGCCGTGTTTCATCTATGGATGTATTGAGTAGGGCCGCTGCTATGACAAACATGCGAATAGGTTGTGTAATAATAAATCGGTTCCATTCAAATTGAGTAGGAGACCTTTCAAAGTAATGTGTGAGAAAGGTCAATGTTTGTGATTCATCTAAGCATTGAAAAGTTGCGAAAGTGGTTAGGTCAAAGTATGGGTCGCATATTCCACCATTTACCCAATCCACAAGAAAAAATTGTTGGTCTGTTAACATGATATTGAGGGGGTGTAAATCGAGATGGGTGGGAACTTGTAGAACAGGGCTTAATTGAAGCGTAGCTTCCAATTCTTCCATTAACGTTTTTAATTCAGCAAATCGAGAAGGGTAGGTTATTTTTTCTTGTTTTCCTTTGAGCAAAAAATTTCGAAAACGTTGAAATGGAGAACAAGCAATTGGAAAGCTTTCTTTAGATCTATGAAGCTTTCGAAGAAATTTTGCAAATTGGGACAGATTATCGCAATCTTTAAAGTCTTTTTGCTGAACAGTTCTCCCTGGAATAAAGTTCATGATCATTCCTTCCATTTGAGAATCGACAAAATGGATCTCTGGCCCGATGTGAATTTTACCAACTTGCTTTGCCAGAATGATTTGATGCATGCGCGTGAGATTGCTTGCTTGTTGAGGTAAAAGCCTAAGGACATAAGAATTTTGACCTATATCAAAACGGTAAAGCGATGCTTTGCTGCCGCCTCCTCTCAAGGGAATATAAATTAAATTATCCGGATCAATATTGGAAAGAGAATCAAAGCTCGTTACAAAGGGCTGCATGACCCGAAAAATTCGCTCATCCAGAAGAATTGAAGATGAAGAAGTCATAAATCAGCCTAAAAATTCTTTTGATTATATGCAAAACACTATAAGGCTTTTAATCGAAGCAATCAAATCGTATGTATTATTCTTGGTGTAGTCATCCACCACCTATCCACCACCTGAAGAAAAATAAGGACTTAAGAAAAGCGGTCAAGCCTTTATAAGTCCTTGGAAGAAAAGAATCTGGGTGATAGGATTCGAACCTACGACCCCTTGCACCCCATGCAAGTACGCTAGCCAAGCTGCGCTACACCCAGATAGAAATTTAGATGGAAGCAATTCCTTCGAACTGGAATTCTGCTTTTTTGAATTCTTTGACGGCCACTCTGGCGCATTCTTCAATGATTTTTTCGAGGTTGTCGGAAGCTAAGTCGATTTCTACGGCAGCGATATCAACGGAGATAGAAGCGCTAAAGGAGGTGCCTCCTTTGATCCCTTTTACTTTAAAATTGGCAAACATCCCATCTTTTTTTTTGGTGATGTTGATAAAGCGGATGAGGTTATTTTCAGTAATACTTTTCATGATACTCCTAAAGAAAGAAGCGATCATACTTGGTGGGGCATGTTTTAGTCAATGTCATTGTGGTTAATGGTCAAGGCATTTAAAATCTTTCCAGCTAGATGAGGTGGAGAATGTCTCGAAAAAAAACAGTGGTAGTTGTCGGCGGTGGAGCGGCGGGATTTTTTGGTGCGATTGCTTGTGCAGAAGCTAATCCGGAGTGTCGCGTCATCCTGATCGAAAAGGCACGTCAAGTGTTATCGAAAGTGAGGATTTCCGGGGGAGGAAGGTGTAATGTCACTCATGCGTGTTTTGATCCTGCTGCATTAATTCACAACTATCCTCGAGGGGGGAAAGAGTTGAGAGGGGCGTTTTCCCGTTTCCAGCCGCGCGACACCATTGAATGGTTTTCGTCCCGAGGAGTTGCGTTGAAGACAGAAGCGGATGGGAGGATGTTTCCGGTGACGGACAGTTCTGAGACCATTATCTCCTGTTTGATGCAGCAGATGGAAGCTGCCGGGGTGGAGTTATGGAGGGAGAAGGGGGTGATCGATTGTGAAAAGGAAGAGCGGTTTCATTTGACTCTATCCAATGGTGAACGTTTGGAGTGCGATGCTCTTCTTGTGGCAAGTGGGAGCTCTTCCAAGGTTTTTGAGTGGGTGGAGAAGCTTGGACATACCATAGAAGCTTTAGTACCTTCGCTGTTTACTTTTAACATCCCCGATTTCTCTCTAATCGAATTGGCTGGCGTCTCTGTGCCCAGAGTTCAAGTCACGCTGGAAGAGTTGGGATTGCAGCAGGTGGGTCCGCTTTTGATTACGCATTGGGGATTTAGTGGTCCTGCTATTTTAAAATTGTCGGCATGGGGCGCGCGGCTGTTACACCATAATAGCTACCGGACCATGTTAACGATCAATTGGCTTCCAGATGTCCCTGTTGAGGCTTTTAAGTTGCTGTTGGCTGAGTACCGTCATTCTCATGCCGGACGCCTTGTGGGGAATGAGTGCCCTGTTGAATTGCCAAAAAAGTTATGGAAGACGTTGTTAGAGAATGCAGGTGTTTCTTCAGAGGTGAGGTGGTCGGTGTTATCGAAACAGCATGTGCAGGCGATTGTGCAGCAATTGTATGGGAGCCTGTTTCAGATTGATGGAAAGAGTACGAATAAAGAGGAGTTTGTCACTTGCGGAGGGGTGAAATTGCAGGAGGTGGATTTTAAAACGATGGAAAGCAAGCTTTGTCCCGGGTTGTATTTTGCCGGAGAGGTATTGGATGTGGATGGGGTGACGGGTGGTTTTAACTTCCAAAATGCATGGACAACTGCATGGCTTGCCGGAAATGCGATGGCTGACTGAAAATGTAGGCTGCATCTAACATTTTAACTTAAGGACTTTTGAGTGCAGTGACAAGTCACCCCACTCCAAACTTCTGTCGGCCTAAGAAGCTTGCATCGTTGTGATCAGGCCCTCCATTTTGATGAGGGCTTCGCCAATATTGCGTAGGTTATAAAAAAAGACATAAAAGCTTTCCACATCTTCCATATTAAATTTTCTTGTCGCGCGCGTGGCGCGAAATCTGAGCAGCTCGTCATTGAGCTGTTGGAGCGATTGGCTGAGTCCTGAGAGGTCTGCAGAAGATTCCTCTCTATCTAATTGTTTTTCCAGGGATTGAAATGCTTGATCTGTTTTTTCAACCACCACTGAAAGCTGTGTGGCCAGTCCATCGTCGAAAACCTTTGATAAGGTTTCTTTTGGAACATATTCTAAAAGGTCTACCGACTCAAAAATCCTTTCCAATTGATCTGAAATCAATGTCCAATGTTCTTTTAGGGGAGTATCATAGAATAGTTCTATGGCTGCTTCTTTGTTGTAGTCTTCGTTTTCGGCTAAGAGATCGTAGATTTCTTCGAAAAGGGAAGTTGTGATTTCCCGATGGGTGGGGCTTTTGGTTTCCAGGTTCACTGCTAGCCGGAAGTATTTGCTTAAGAGGTTCAGCGTTTTTTTGATGTTTAATTGGATGTCTTCAATGGCTTTGTCGGGCCAGACCAGATGTGCGACGATGACAGCAACCACAATTCCAATACAAGAATCCAGGAAACGATAGAAGCCGAAGAGCCAGGGATCGACAATAGGGTGTTGCTTGCCCATAATGATGATGATGGCTGTCGAAAGGGCGGCGATTCTGAAACTGGCTTTAATATTGAACAAAGCGCAGATGACGATCGTCAAAAAGATACTGATTCCCAGGCTGACGGGACCGCTTCCTACTAAGTGAATAAAGATAGCGCCGGCGATGGTGCCGATGAGGACGCCGAGAAAACGGACCCATGCCGCTTGGTATGTTCCTCCCAGATGTGTTTGGATGACGACAATGGAGGCCATGACACACCACAAGCCGCTGACAAAAAGATCGGGACGATCGAAAACTTTGGAATAGCTCAATCCGACAATCAGACTAATGCTTGCAGCAAGTCCCGTTTTAAAGGCTATTTTAGCCTCTGTTGCCGCAAACAGTTGCTTGATCCATGAGGTGATATGGTGTCGTAAGCTTAATTTTTGTTCATGCATAAGTTGGGATGAACGTTGTTTTTTTATTAAGGAATAGGCGAAAGCGAATAAATTGGCAATGGGCGTGTGATAGGTACGTCCTAAAAAGTTATGGCGACGGGAATAAGATGGCAAGGATCGTCCTAGTACACTGTAAAGTTAATATTGATTGTTTCTGACGCGTCAAAACCCCGGGGTTGAATCGATCGTAAGTCGCCTTGTATTTTTAATACTAGGCGACTTATGATCGTTCAACCGCGGGAGTTTTCACGCAGTCAGAAACAATCAATATTAACTTTACAGTGTACTAGTCCTGAGGCAGGGCGAGGACGCCCTGGTTACTTTTTTGCCATAACTTTTTAAGAATGTACAGTGATAGGACTGTTCATTAAATTTTGTGGAGTATATGGTTAGGAAAAGTAGTGTATACACTAAGGGGAAAGTATGCTGATTGGGACATTATTTTCTATCATTTTGGCTGTGCTATTAGGGGTGGATCCCCATATTCATGGGGCTATATTGGGCGCAGGAACGCGGTTCATCATGGTGGCTGTTGCGCTTTGCTTGTTATTGTTGTTGCCGCTAGGGATGATGTTTGCGTGGTCTCCCTTACAAAAAACAGAGCAAAATACAGCCCCCCATGTTTTAGAGATGTATCGCCGAGACAGACATGTAGGGTTGGCTATTGGTTGGACGGTCGTTTTTTCTCTTTTGACCATTGTATTTGCTAGCGACGTGATTTTTCCTTCTTTGTCACAGCGGGAGTGGTTTTTTCCTGCCTGGGTGGTGTTACTTGGCATTTCTGTCGATGTGATCATCCATTATTTTAGGCGTGTGCTAGGCTACTTGAATCCTTTTGCGATTGTAAGGATGTTTGCGGACAAGGCCAAAGCCTGTGTGCGGAATAATCAGGAATTAGAGCTGTGCGGATGGATCGATGCGCTTGGGGAAGTCGCAATCAAGGGGGTTCAGAAATCTAGCACTGCGGTGTGCCACGAAGCTCTTGTTGAAGAGCAGGGAGTGATGAAATTGTTCTTGTCGGCATCGAAAAGCATCGCGCATGCGGGACAAGACGAACAGTTAAAAGCTGCGGGGATGAGCGATAAGGTGAGTTATACCCTTTTCTATTTGTACCAGCGACTGGATATCATTTTCGATAAGGCTTTAAAAAGCCATCTAGAGCCCACTTGCAGCTTGATGATCACGCTTTTGGGAAAGATCGCGATAGATGCCGCCAAGTATGATGTCTCTTTGGCAAGTCCCGCTTTACGGTTCCTCGGCAAATTTGCCAAGAAGGCGCAGGCGCAGGGATTTGAAGAGAGTGCTCTGACAGCTTCTTGTGTTTTTTTGGAGGTTGCCAAGGAGATGATTAACGAGATTGATCTTTCCTATTACGAAATTAAAGACCCTTTTCTGAGCATTGTCAATGGGATGGAAGTGCTATCGAAAGAGGCTTTTAAACGCGATAAGACCCTCAATATCAATCTTCTCATGCAGCCGTTTAAAGATCTGCGGGCCTTATTTGACAATGATAAAATGAAAAATCATCAAGATACTCCCGTAATTTTGCAAAACATTGATCGGGTCCTGGGAGAATATGAAGCCTTGCTTATTGTGATGAACACGATGCCGACAATCCCGAAAATCGAAGATGAAATCGAACCTGCAAAACCTCAGACCTCTTAAAATGCGTATATTCAACAAATCCCTAGCGGGACTGCTGTTTTCTATTCTTTGTACGATCTCCCTATTCGGGGCAGAACCGGAACTGCTGTTGCGGCAAAACTTAAGTCGAGCCCAACCAGGTGATTATCTTGTTACAGAGCAAAATAAAAATTACACGCTGCTCATCATAAGGAATCGAGATGACCAGTTTGTAAACATCGAAGAGATCACCGTACCTGTTTGTCGGGTGTCCTCAAGAGCTTTTTCCTGGAGAAATTGGATAGAAAAGGGAGCTCCTGGAAACACCAGTTGGATCATGTATACCATCCATCTGGCTTCAGGAACGGTCCAGCAAACATTTTCTTTCACGAAAAATGAGTGGATCACGATTCCCCAATCACAACATTTCCTATCCACTTTGCTCAACCTGCCTTTAAAACGAGTTTCCGATCGAGAACGAAAAAAGATCGGTCCTCCACCGGCTTCCGATCACCCAGACCGACGTCCCTACTGGCAGCCTCGTCTGGTTGCGGAAGGAAAGCCTATACCAGGGGTCGCTTTTGAGGCTTGGCGTGCCCGTTGGCCAAAAGATGGGAGCGATTTAGCGGGTAAGACCTTGGAAATTTATATTCCTCAAGAAAATGAGAAGTACCCTTCTTATTTTCCTTATTGGTTGCAAGTATATGGAGTGGTTGGGAATGCGAAGGTGCGGATTGTGGATTCCGGGACCGCTCTTCCTTCTTTTTACCGCTATACTGGGGGCGACATCGGAAATTGATTTTCGATGTCGACAGCAGTGCAAGTTATCGACAAATTTTTGCTAAGTCTTTTGCCTGCCTGATGATGCATATGTTGAAAGTTTGAATCTATTGGATAGGCATTTTAAGTGTATGATAGATAAGAGGTTAGTTCGATTTTTTGGATCGATTATCTCTTTTTTATTCCAAACTTTCTTGTGGCGATTCGAATGGAATTCAAAGAATTTTCATCGGTTACGCACAAAATATCCACAAAAAACCATGTTTAAAACCAAAGATTTAACGAATTTAGGCGAACATTAGGCGTAATACAAATAGCGAATTTATGTTTGCATTTTTCCCTCAGAATGGCGTATGATGCCATTTTTTCCAGGAAATTACTATGTTAGGCACATCAAAAAATTCCCGCCCTTATTCCCTTCATAAATCCCGGAGTATCCTGAAGTCAGTATACTCCTGGTATCGAAAGAAAGGGAACCAGTTACCTCAAAGTCAGCTCGAATCCGTAGAGAACAATATGGAAGAGTTGGATCAAGCGCTCCTGCAGAAGGATCGGGAAGAGGCAAGCCGGCAGGCAAAACAGCTGGAACAGTTTGGAAATACTCACTGTAAAAAGAGCTTGTTCGATTACTCTTGGGAATTAGCTATCGCGCTTGCGGTTGCCCTGGTCATTGCTGTCATTGTGCGGATGATGTGGTTTGAGCTTTATGAGATCCCTACAGGATCCATGCGGCCAACATTTCGTGAGCAGGATCATTTGACTGTGACAAAGACCGCATTTGGAATTAATGTTCCCCTGGAAACGAAGCACTTTTATTTTGATCCGAATCTTGTGCAGAGAACAAGTGTGCTGATCTTTTCCGGCGATGGGTTGCCCCTGTCTGATGTCGACACCACTTTCATGGGGATATTTCCTTATACAAAACGGTACATCAAGCGTGCCATTGGGAAGCCTGGCGATTCGATTTATTTCTATGGAGGACAAATCTATGGAGTGGATAAAGAGGGAAAAGACATCATTGAATTGCGCAATTCCCCTTGGATGCAAAAGCTTGAACATCTTCCCTTTATGTCGTTTGAAGGAGCTCCTGTACGGGCCAATAACAATACGATTTTATTGCGGCAAATGCATATTCCTTACGGCAGGATTTCTAGCTACGGCGGGCAACTTTATGGAGAAGTCTTCGATGGGAAATCCTGGGTTAAAGATCAGCCGACAGCTCAGACAAAACCCCATGCGTCAGTAGAAACATACAGTGACATTTTAGGGATAAGAAATTTTGCCGAGGCGCGATTAGTGACCAAAGAGGAGCTGAAGTCCCTGTTTCCACATGCTCAAGATATTCCGGAAGGGGTATTGTACTTGCAGCTGCATCATACGCCCAGCCTGACCTATCCTCCTGTCATAGATGGAAAAGGGAATTTCGCTGTGCGAGGGTACGATACATTCATTCCCTTGCAACAATCGCATGTGGATGCCCTGATGGACAATATGTATACTGCGCGTTTTGTCGTTAAAGATGGAAAGGCACGCCGGTATTCCCTTGGAGAGCAGCGCATGCCCCAGGGAAGTCCCGATTTCCCAGGAGTTCCGGATGGCACTTATGAGCTATATTTCGGTAAAGCCTCCCAGATAAAATGGGGAGGGATCGAAACGGCTGTTTCTTCAGATAGTCCTCTTTACAGTCGTGACCCTAAAAATATCCAGCGCCTCTATAACTTCGGCATCGATATGAATCTGTCGGTTGCTCCAACAGCTTTGAATTCTGCACATTTTCCCAATCGTTATGCCTATTTCCGGGATGGGGATTTGTATCTTCTGGGCGTTCCCATTTTGAAGAAAAATGACCCTGCCTTGATTGCCTTTCACGAAAGGGAGGAAAAGAGGGAATCTCAAGCCACAACAAAGGCTCCTTACGTCGCGTTTAAAGACTATGGACCGCCGATGAAGGATGGGCAAATCGATGTTGACTTCATCCGCACTTTTGGAGTTACGGTCCCTGATCTCCACTATATGGTTTTAGGGGATAACCATGCGATGAGCTCCGATAGCCGTATTTTTGGCTTCGTCCCACAAAATAACATACAGGGTGCACCTTATTGGATTATTTGGCCCCCTGGAGAAAGATTAGGAGCTCCCTGGCAAAAACCGTATCCGTTCATGAACTTGCCTCGTGCAATTGTTTGGTCTATTGCAGCGGTCATCGCTATTTTGTGGTATTTGTATCACCGCCGAAGTCTTACCCAGCCGATCTTTAAAAAAAGGTAGCCAGGGCGTTCTCGCTCTGACGATGAATACACACAAGACTGAGATAGTCTTGTTACCTTATGTTTTAATGTTTCTTATATTCACATTCAAATTGTTTGTTCAGTGCATCTGTTTTTATTGTTAATAAAAATATCTATTACAATGTATAATAAATTTATAGATTAATTTTTAATGAAGATCGCAATCAATGCAGTTGCAAAACATTGGAAACATTGGAGGAATTATGAGCGCTCCAGAATTCAATCAAGCCCCCAGGGATTTACAAAATTATGCCATTCGGCTGGATGAAAAAGGGCATGTTCAGTTTGAGAGAAACGTCGACAGGTTGGAAGGATTTAAAAATTGGTTTGGACGATTTCTATGTAATTTTGGTTTTCTGACAGGATCCTCATATAAAACATCTAAGATTTGGGAAGCTGTCAAAAACAAAACAGATGGATTGTCTGAAGTTGATAGAGGACGATTGACCGCATATTTAAAAACAGTGATTCGCGAAGAGCAAACAGGGCATAGTTTTGGAAATTGGTACACCAGAAATTGGCATGATAGAAAGGTAGACGAAATCAAGATTAAAGAGATACCGAAAGGACCAAAGCATTTACAAGCGGCTGAAACACGAAATATAGCCGATGTTAAAGGGGTTCCAAAAGAATTAGATGTAGTGCGAGGCATAATAGGTCCATATTTGAAGGGTTTGGGATTGGTGGCGCCGGATGATATAGAGGTATCGGTAGGCACAAATTTTAGCATAACGTTAAGCTTTCCTATCTATAGTTCATCGGATCGTAAAAATGTTCTGCAAGTGGAAAAGTATCTGATAAATCTTAGAGTACCTGACATTCAGATTGTTGAACGCAAAAACTCTGATCTAAATCTTCCCTCTATGGATATAGTCATAGGGGAAAAAGGGGTGAAAGCCTTGTACAGCCTATTGCGTACAGAATAACAGACAGAGAGAAGTTAGTATTTTTATTTATTTTACCCGTAATGTCTAATCAAGCTCACCACAATAGCTTGTACGGCCACATCCTCCTGACGTAGCAAGATAGGATGGTGATGGGAATGCATTCCCAGCAGACGGACCCAATCCCCTTCTGGGTAATATTTTTTTATAATGGTATCTTGTCCGTTGATTAATGCCACTACAGTTTCTCCAGGGTGGGCTTGTTGCCGCACTTCGACTAAAAGGATATCTCCATCGGCGATCATTTCTTCAATAAGGGAGTCCCCTTGGGCACGCAGAGCATAGGTTTTTTCTGGAGAATGGACATAATGGGCAGGCACCTGGATTTGCTGGGCTTGAGAGAAGGTTTGGATCGGTCTTCCCGAGGAAATATGTCCGATAAAAGGGATATAGACCTCAGAGGGTGTTTGAAGGGGGGGAGGCGCAGGATTGTGGAGAGTCGTTACAGAACGGCTTGTATGGGGGTCGCTGGAGAGCATCCCTTTTTTTTTAAGGGTGGCAATATGTTTGTAGACAGATCCAAGAGAGGTGAAGCCGAAGTGGGTGCTGATCTCCCGATAGCTGGGGGAATAGCGATTAGCAGTAATGAAATCTTGAATGTAATCGATCAGCTCCCGCTGCCTCTTGGTGAGTCCCTTCACGTATCCTCCCTCATGTTCTGCCATCGAGATTCCTTCTCATACACCAAGCGATCGCATGCATAGGCTGACAACCACATGACGAGTGCGGAGATCAAGGTATCGGAGAGGAAATGTCCCCCTTGAGCAATCCGTGCAAGGGAAAGAAGAGTTCCGAGACCCAAGGCTAGAGCCAGCGCAGCCCAAAATGTTTTGCGGTAGTTCAAGCGTCGTGCGATAAGAGCCAAAGCAAAAAAATAGAACCCCATGGTGCAGTGTCCGCAAGAAAAGCTTTTTGAGGGCTCTGTCGCATGAAAATTAGGTTGATAATAGGGTCTAAATGATTGGTTTCCGCCAAATTCGATGACCTGTTTCGGACGCGGCCTGCCCCATTGCTCTTTGAGGATTCCGTGTACGATCAGCCCTCCACCGATCAGCAACGATAGCACCATGACAAGGGCTGGAGAGTGCCATTTTTTCCATTTTTTGAAGAAGCTCGCCAGAAAAAGCAGTATAGCCGATAAAGCAAACACGATTTGCGCCGGAAGGACTCCATAGTTATACAGGAAAGTATAAAACGGATTGGAAGAAAAGTGTTGTGCAGGTTGATAGAAAAAGTTGGCGATGGAGAGATCGAGATTGGGGGTGAAAGGGGTGATCAGAACAAGAGCTAGAATGGGCAACAGCCATGCTTTTTCTTTTAAGAGCCTTTCGATCATGTCATCCCGCCGGATTGTTTGGCTGTCCACAAATCATAAACTTCTTCTGCTGCTAGATCCATTTTCTCCAAAATGTGTGCCATGGTGGAAACCCCTACATTGTCAATCTGTAGTTCTTTTGCTAGCAGAGTATAGGCGAGGGTATCCAGATTTTGTTTCCCCGCCTGTGTTGCCGCTGCAAGATGTTGTGCAAACATGTTTTTTGCAGAAGCAAGGTAGCTAATTCGATGTTGCATCTGATCCTCAAGGAAAATGGCCAATTGGTCTGCCCGCACCATTTCACATAAAATTTCCTCGAACACCTTAGAGTCTGACACTTGGGCGGCAATTTGTGAGATAGACAGCTTGACAGCCGTTCCCATATGTTCATGAGGATATCGATAGGCATAAGCGGCAATTATGGGGTCTGAGATTTGTTCCGTCAATAACTTGTTATTCAAGACTCCATTTCTGCGGCGCAGTGCGTTTAAGCTGAGCACTTCGGTTCCTGCTACTTCTCCATGCGAGATCGGATTCACAAATCCTGTTCCTGTCTCAGAATTTTGTAGAGAGTTTTCAAACTGCTCCATTGCCTCGACAGGAACCGCTGTGGTGAACATAATAGGGCTCACGCATTGCGCTGGGGCATCAGAGTGAGTAATTCCTCTCATGCTTAAAAAAAAGTGGTCGTCCACAAGCCTATTGTCAGTATCTCCAAAAGAGAGTTGAATGTTTTTTACATAAGGTTGCAGCTCTCTGATAGCCTGTGCTAGAGAGGCAATTTCCCCTGACTCCTCAGCTGTCTCTCTTGAGGCTGCTCGCATTCCCGTTTTTATGGGGTCAGTCTTGATTTCTATAGTGCCGCTGGGAGTAAATTCCAGATCATCTACATGCGCTTTCAACTGTGTCTGAAGAGGTTTGAGATTGGGAATCGGCTGTTTTGTTTGAGCGTCCAAATACTGGATCAAGAGATCTGCTGTTGCAATAGCATGTTCGTTGGTTGCTCTATTATACTCTTCCTTACCCCCCTTAATGCGGTTTTGATACAGTTCCCTTTGTGCATGCAAATACTGTTTCATCAATTCAGGAGCTTGATTGAATTTCCCTTCATCGAACTCTGGAAACATCCGTCTTATCGTTTCAGCTAATCCTCCCATTGCGCCAATTCCATCGCGATCTTTGGCTGTGGAGCGTTTGATCACGATCGCTTTGGCATCTTCCAAAAGTGAGGGGATATCGACCGTAAGATTTGCAAAGGCGTCACTTGTGATCTGATGAAGCTTGCGAATGTTCTGTGAAGGCACATGGTAAGTGTTATTCGCTCCTACCCCTCGAACGAGATTCCGGTTGGTTTCTCCATTATTATGGACCGTATAAATGATGATCGCTCTTTTTCTTTTCACGTCGTCAATAAAAATGGAGATCAAGGCGTCGATTTTCTTATTGAGGGTTGAAAGGTCTTCTGGGGATAGAATGGATTCAAGACTTTTTACCTCTCCACGTAGTGCTTGAATTTTGTCCATGTAGGGCTGGCTGACAGCTAAAGCCGCTCGCTGCACTCCAGCGTGAGTTTTATATAAGGGGGCAGTAAAAGAAGAGGACTGAGAAGCGTCTACCAGATCAATCAACTCTTGGCGAGCGTTCTCGATTTTTGTGTTGAGCGATTCTAGAGTGAGAGGGGACGCTTGATCGGCTAAGGTGCTAAGGGCAGCTTGGTGGCTCTTTTCAGTAGAGAGTTCAGGAAATAGCACGATCCCATCGTAGAGAAGGGCTCTGCCTGTTAGATTTTTGTAGATGGCAGCAGCGACCCCTGTTCCGTCAAAAAAGCACTTTTCTGCTATGAGATGCGCTGTTTTGAGTGCTTCTTGCCTGGTTTGTTCCCTAAAAAGGTTTTTGCCGCATGCAATGGATTTAAAAAGCCTAATGATAGAGGCTTTGATTCCAGTATCAAACAGGTCGCGAACCGTGACCTGATTCCATTGGTTGATATTAAAGACCGGTTTGTTGTTAATATTTAAATCCATTTAGGGACTCCTGTAAAGGTAACCAGGGCGTCCCCGCCCTGCCTGTTAGTACACTACTTTTTAAGCACGTACCTTATTATGTAAAGTTTAGATAATATTAATAAAGTGGATGAATAATATCAAAGTCAGATAACACTTGAACTCCAGGGAGTTTCTTTGTGATCGAGTCAATCTGCCCTGCAGTCAGCCAGGGATTCTGTCGGAGGTCCATAGTTTTTAGGTTAGGAAACCTTTCAGGTGTTAATATGAAGGCATAAGAGGGCAAGGTCACTCCAGCCCTGAGTGTACTAACAGGCAGGGCGAGGACGCCCTGGTTACCTTTTTTCCATAACTCTTCAAGGTCGTACATTCGGCCTTGCCATTCTATGGCAAATGATAATTTCTCACCAGAGACAGTGCTATAAAAAAGTTGACAGCAAACTTGTTTTAGACTATTAAATTTTGAATTTTATGGATTGCGACTGCTCACAATTCTTTAAACGACATTTCAACATTCGAAACAGGTTCTCCTATGCGCTGCCCCTTCTTTTGTGCCTATCATGTCCCCGCTTTTAATTTTAAAGTCAGTCTTTATCTTGGACTATTAACGCTGCTTTGCTTGTCACAGGCAGCTGCTGATACCATTGAGGATGGGAGTGCCGCTACCGCTCAGGAGCTGCTTTCGAATGAACCCTCTTCTTTTGTGAATCATTCGGTGAATGCCATTACAGGAAACTATCACGAGCATGTTGTTTATTTTGAAGTCGCCGGACCCCACCCGCTAACCTATCAAGAGACATTTATCAGCGGTATTGGTTGGAGAAAAAACCATCAAGGAAGCGTTCAGGGGATAGAAACCCCCTCTCCCTATGATTATTATGATTATTATGATGCTGATTCTGATTATTATGACCATGACGACAGAGGTCATGATGAGTGTTCGAGCCCTCCTGAGCCATCTCCCCCTTGGAGAAAATCCCTGTCTCATTCACTTAAATCATCTACATCTAAGTTGCCCAAGAAAAAAGAAAAATATGGAAACAAGATCCCTTTAGGTAAGTATTTGGTAGGGGGGGATTATGGGGTAGAAGTTCTTTATGAAGGTGACTTCGATAGAAACCATCCTCGCAGGGTTCTCCGCATCAAATCTGAATCCTTAAAAAATTACGTGACGAATAGTCCGGATAATGGAGGCGCAGCCGGAAAACACATCAAGAATAACAAATTAGAGTTTTCCAAGGAAAACAAGGAGCTGCTCTTAACTACAGGTGATGGTCATACAAGGCATTATGAGTTTGATAGACATTTTCCCACACTTGTACAAGAGTTGATATCAGAAGATCTGCCCAATGGATGTTCTGTGTGGTATTCTGATGGTCTTGTTGAAAGCATTCAGCTGAAGAATAAGAAGGGAGAGGTGCTAAGTGGGGTGTCCCGTTCTTATCCAGACCCTCTTTACCGTTCTACTGATGGTAAGTCAATGCATTACGGTGGGTCAAAACATAGAGGGGTAGTGACAGGGAGCGATTTTCCTCAACGTATTTATGATTATGCACAAGATGACCCGGAGCACCCTAAGATCCTTTATAGGTTTCTTCCGGACAACCGCTATTTAGCGACGCGCTACTACCAAAAAGCACACAATCAAAACGGAGATACTGCCGTTCGCCTGCCACCAAGAGATCCCAGAGTTGGCAGAGTCATGCATCAAATGGCTCCTGTGGGCACGGATCAACAGCCCATTATCACCCACCGTTATTTTTACAATTTGAGAACAGAAAAGGATGGGCCAGGAGCAATTCGTGCTTTGGGTGGTCAAACGATGGTGTTTGACGCCCATCAGAATCGGACAGACTACAATTTCAATGATGACTACCGTCTCACCAGTATTTCGAAGTGGGGTGAGGGGAATCAAAGCATCTATTCCACAGAGCAATTTTTTTGGGGGGATAACAACACGCCTAATGGTACGAATTTAATGACCAGGGCACTGGTAGATGGAAATGGAAAAGTCAAGGTCTGCCGTACATACACTTATGATGAGAATGGAAATGCGACTCAAAAATGCCTATGGGGAAACCTGACAGGTAAATCTCCCGGAAATATTTTTCTAAAAGCTAAAGGTGAGATAGGGCCCGGACGCAGCAATTGTGAGTGTGCTGTTAAATCGTACCAGTATTCTTTAGGCCGTCCCAATCTTCTCGTCAGTGAAACAGATGGAAGAAAGAGCATTAAATATAGCTATCAGCCCGATACGAATTTGAATACCTCCCGTCTGGTTATGGTGGGCGACAAGATCTATAAAAGGGAATTGAATACTTATGATGAAAATGGATGCTTAACAAGTACCCTTATTGATGACGGGACAACAGTCGTCAAAAACTGCCGCGCTACAGAACGGCGCCTTACGACTATCAAGAACAGGAAAGAGGCGCCCATAGGGTTGCCGCAAGTCATCGAACAGCACTGTGTAGATTTTTCCACGAATAAAAATATCTTTCTTGGAAAAAATAGTGAATGCGCATTCGCTTAAGGGAAAGCTCTTATCCCAGGAACATTATGATAGCGAAAATACCCTGAGATATACTCTGGAATGGGAATATGATTCCATGGGCAATGTGATCATGGAAAAAGACGCGTTAGGCAGGGTCATTAACCGTAAATATGATGCTA
>Ga0207085_1067_pt1 | contig 15964 bp, 14 predicted proteins | sample Alteio_BWMinHeat_53_FD_153542 | JGI IMG/M metagenome (GOLD analysis project Ga0207085, IMG submission 153542) | Enriched cells from forest soil in Barre Woods Harvard Forest LTER site, Petersham, Massachusetts, United States -... | ecosystem: Environmental > Terrestrial > Soil > Temperate forest >...
TTCAGAAGCGCGCGCTTTGCCAGTTGGTGTGACGAGAGCCTTCTTTCAGTTGAGGCGGGCGATGAAAGCGCGCTGGCGCGCCAAGCAATTGGCGGTACTGCCACAACAGGAAGCGTTTCTCCGGCAAAAGGCCGGGCATTTTCGGGATCGTTTCGAAGCCGTTTTGGAAGAACCCGGTGAAAGGCTCCAGGTTGTCTTTCTTTCGCCGTACCCAATCGAGCCGCCCGCACACGGCGGGGCGGTCTTCATGAAAGAGACGTTGACGGCTTTACGGTCGCATGCCGATGTCCATCTGGTCTCGTTTGTCGACAACACCATGCAACTGTCGCAGCAGGCTGCGCTCAATCAAATTTGCGCATCGACTTCGTTCATTGTGCGCAAGCACTCGACACCTTACGATTTGTCCGACCCGCGGCCGCGGGTCATTCGCGAATTTGCGGATGCCGAGTTCGAGTGGGCGATCCATCGAGCTCTCTATCTGCAGCGCGCCCACGTTCTGCAGATTGAATACACGATGCTTGCGCAGTATGCCGGAGATTACCGGCACATACCCTGTTTTCTGTTCGAGCACGATATTTCCTTTCAATCGATGGGGCGGCGCATTGCCACGGGTGGTTTCCACCCACCTGCTCTTATGGCGTATCTGCAGCTGCTTCGATACGAGCTCCGATCGCTACGGCGTTTTGCGCGCATCCAAGTCTGCAGCCGGGAAAATGAGGAATATCTCTTGCAATTCCTTCCCGAGTTGGCCGGACGAATCGATTTTGATTTGCGGGCGGTCATCGACGCCGGACGGTATTCCTTTACATCATCGGGACGCACGCCCGATACACTGCTGTTTGCCGGCAGCTTTAGTCATTTACCGAACGTGCAGGGACTTGCCTGGTTTCTTGAGCAAGTTTTTCCGGAGGTGCTCGCAAAAAAGCCCGGCGTGCGCTTGATCGTCGCGGGTTCCGGCAATATCAAGCGCGTGGGCGCGTCCGTAAACCACCCCGCGATCGAGATTAAAGGCTTTGTTCCCGAAATTCAGGACTTGCTGAAAGCGGCAGCGGTGCTGATTTGTCCTGTTCTCAGCGGCTCCGGCGTGCGGGTGAAACTTCTGGAGGCTTTCGCAGCCGGGATCCCGGTGGTCTCAACCCGTCTTGGCGCGGAAGGTCTCTGCAATTCATCCGGATGTCCTTGCGAAGTGGCGGATGAGCCGAAGCAGTTCGCCGCAGAAATTCTTAAACTCCTGAACGATCCTTCGGGGGCGGCTCAACTGGCGATTCGGGCGCGCCAATTCGTGGAACGAGAGCGGAATGCACAAGCCGCAACCGTAAAGTTGGAGGCAACGTACCGGCAGGAGGTACGGCGGAGAGTGATGGCCTCCGCTTCGCCCTAGCTCCCTGGAAACTTTGAGGAACTCGCGCGCAACAGACTCGCCAGGCGCGGCCAAGTCCGCTGAGTTTCTCTTTTAATCTGGTGCCGCGCCCGGCGGCTTGTGCGGTACTGCAGATCTAGTACTCGACTAATGGGAGCTTGGTAGTCTTGTTAGTGGGTATGTCCAAAGTCTCAGCCATCATTCCAAGCTGGAACCGTTCGGATCTGCTCGAGCAGATCATACCCACTTTGCAAAACCAAAGCCGTCCTCCCGATGAAATTATCGTTGTCGACAACGGTAGTACGGATGGTACCCAAGACATTGCTGGCCGTCTCGGGGCGCGGGTCATCTGTCTGGAGTGCAATTGCGGATTTGCCGGCGCCATCAACGAAGGAATCCGGCAAGCGTCCGGAGACTGGATCTTGCTCGCCAACAATGACGTGGAATTCCGACTGGAGTGGCTGGAAAAGCTGCTCAACGCAGTTACGGAGCAGAAAGCATTGTTCGCAACCGGCAAGTTGCTGCAAACGTCGGACGAAAATCGGATCGATGGTACGTGGGACATGGTTTCGCGGGCAGCTTATGCCTGGCGAGGCGGCTATGGACGGCTGGACGGTGCGCTCTGGTCGCAGCGGCGGCGGATCTTGCTGGCGCCCATGACGGCCGCGCTCTTTCACCGGAGCGTATTTGATTTGGTCGGCGGCCTGGATGCCCGCTTCGAAGCGTATTACGAAGACGTAGACTTCGGCATCCGGTGCGCCTTGGCCGGGATCGAAGGCGTCTATGAGCCGGAGGCCGTGGCGAGTCACAAGGGGAAGAGCACGCTAGGAAAAAATGGGGAGCGGGTGATGTACCTGACAGCGCGGAATCAGGTTCTGCTGTTAGCGAAACACTACTCACCGAAAACGCTGCGGCGTTTCGCCTGGCCGATTTTGGTGGGGCAGATTCTTTCCGTTTTCGCGGCGGCGAAGCATGGTCATTTCGTCTCCGCCCTTAAAGGGAAATGGGAGGGCCTTCGTAGCTGGCCTACTTTCCGAACCGGGCTTCATGACGAAGACGACCTGTTCGAGGATACAATCGAAGTGGCGCTAGAGCAGAGCGAACGCGAGATCCGGGAGTATCAACGGGCAATCGGGTTTGATCCTTACTGGCGCATTTATTTCAGTCTGGTGCGGCCGGGATGACTGGTGGAATGTCTTGCGATTCATTCGAATGCGGGGCTGGGAGCACCGCGCAGCCTGCGAGGCTGCCCCACTCGTCGATGCTAATGAACTCACTGCGACAGGCTACTAGCTTCTGGTTCGTGCTTCGATTGTGCTGAGCAACGGTAGCGGTGAGATGCCGCCGGTCGCGATCACGATTGTTACTCATAATAGTGCGCGTTACATTGCCAGGTGTCTTGAGCATGTATTCGCACAAAACCATCCGAACTTCGAAGTCATTCTGATCGACAACGCTTCGAGCGATGAAAGTGCCTCGATTTTGCGGCAATATGCGGATCGGGCTACAGTCGTTTGCAACGGTGAGAATCGCGGCTTTGCCGGCGGGCAGAACCAGGCAATTGGACTGTCCACCTCGGATTGGGTTCTGACGCTCAACCCCGATGTGCGTCTGACGCCAGATTTTCTAATCGAAGCGGTAAACGCCGGCGTCCAAGACCCGCAGGTCGGAATGGTCAGCGGTAAGCTGTTGTCTCTGGGTGAAGACTTTGAGATTCCTTTCCAGCCTCACTTCGACTCAACAGGCATTTTTTTCACGCCGAACCTGCGTCATTTTGATCGAGGCAGCAAGCAGAAGAACGAAGGGCAGTACGAAAAGGACGAATACGTCTTCGGAGTTACCGGCGCTGCGGCGCTCTACCGGCGGGCGATGATTGAGGACCTGAAGTGTGGCGGAGAATTTTTCGACCACGACTTTTTCGCGTACCGGGAAGATGCCGATGTCGCTTGGAGAGCCCAGTTGCTCGGCTGGAGATGCCGGTACACACCGCGCGCCATTGCTTATCATGTGCGCAGCGTTTTGCCCACAGACCGGCATTTGGTTCCTGCCGACGTGAATATGCATTCCGTCAAAAACCGTTTTCTGATGCGAATCAAGAACGGAACATGGATGCTGTACAGGCGCCACGGAGTGGCAATTGCCATACGTGATTTAGTGGTGGTGGCAGGGTGCCTTTTCTATGAGCCAAGGTCCCTTCGTGCGTTTTGGCTGATATTGCGATGTTTACCCGCCGCGTGGCGGAAACGTCGTGAGATCATGAGCCGTCGACGCTCCACCGAAGCCTACATCGTAAGCTGGTTTTCGTACAATCCAGTGAGCTTTCCCGATTCCCGTATCGCGGCTAAAGACAAGCTGTGATAAGCGACGGGCGGCTAACTATTTAATGCGTATTGCTTTGCTGGGCACCCGCGGAATCCCAGCCAATTACGGCGGGTTCGAGACATTTGCGGAGGAACTATCGACACGGCTGGTGGAGCGGGGACACGAAGTCACGGTCTACTGCCGTGGGTCGGGTGAACCCTTCTATCGCCGGGTGCGCTTACGTCATCTGCCGACGATTCGCCACAAGTATTTCGATACGGTGGCGCACACGGCCTTGTCAACATTGGACCTGACGTTCCGGCGATTCGACGCGGTGCTCTATTGCAATGCCGCGAACGCGATTTTCACCTTGTGGCCCCGCTTGTTGTTGATGCCAACGGCGCTGAACGTGGATGGACTGGAGCGGAACCGAAAGAAATGGAACCGGATTGGGAAAGCGTATTACCAGTTGTCGGAATGGCTCGCCACCTGGTGCCCCACCGCGATTGTCACCGACGCGGAGAATATCTTCCAATACTATTTGGCGCGCTACCACAAAGAGTCGACGTTTATTGCGTATGGCGCGAATGTCGGAAAAGTGCCGGGGGCGGCAACGCTGGAGGCTCTTCGTCTTGAGCGTGGAAGATATTTTCTTTATGTCAGCCGGTTGGAGCCGGAGAACAACGCGCTGATGGTACGCGAAGCGTTCGAACATGTAAGAACGGATTTAAAGCTCGTGATTGTGGGAGACGCGCCCTATGCTCACGAGTACATACGCAAGGTAAGAAAAACGAAGGATCCCCGGGTGATTATTCCCGGATCGATTTATGGCGCCGGCTACGAGGAGCTTCAATCTCACTGTTACGCGTATGTGCATGCTACCGAAGTTGGCGGAACGCATCCGGCGTTGATTGAGGCGATGGGCCGCGGAGCGCTGGTGCTCTATCTGGAAACGCCGGAGAATAGCGAAGTAGCTGCTGAGGCTGGAGTGCCATTCAAGCACGATCTTCAAGAGAAACTGCAATGGGCCGCCGGGCTATCCGCGGCCGACCGTGATGCGTGGGGCAGAAAAGCGACCGCACGAGCCGAGAGGCTTTATAGTTGGAATGCAGTCACTGACGCATACGAGAAGTTGTTTCGGGAGATTTGATGGCGACGGTTAGCGGGAATGCGAGTATGCCGGAACTAAAGGCATCTACGAAGGGGTTGCCGTATCGCTGCTGGGTAGAAGTGTCGCGGGCGCAAATCGCTTCCAATTTCCGATCGATTCGAAACGTAGTTGGACCCGGCGTGGAAATTATGCCGGTGGTGAAGGCGGATGCTTACCGGCACGGAGCCATCGAAGTTTCAAGAACTCTCGAAGAGCAAGGCGCGCGCTGGTTGGCTGTAAGCAATACGGATGAAGGTGTCGCCCTAAGGGAGGCGGGGATCCAAACGCGCATTCTGGTGATGGCGGATTTCCTGCCGTTTACCCGGGAGGCAATGTTTGCCTACGGCCTGACGCCGGTGTTGCACAGTCTCGAAGAGATTGCCGAGCTCGACCAATTCGCCAAGCAACGCGGAAGCCGCCTACGGTACCACCTGAAGCTGGATTCGGGAATGGGACGGTTAGGAGTTCGCGACGATGCCGCCAAAATTGTAAATGCGATCAACTCTTCGGCCAACGTGGATTTCGAGGGATTGATGACCCATTTTGCGTCGGCAGGTAATTATCAGGCGAAGCAAACGGAAGAACAGATCGCCTGGTTTGATCGGGTGCTCGATGCCCTGACCGCGGTTGGAATTCGTCCCGCGATTGTCCACATGTCGAGCACGATTCCGATCGCCTACGGCCGGCGTCCGGCCTGGCGTAGCATGGTTCGTCCCGGCCATAGCATCTACGGTTATGTTTCTCCCGCGCGGGGCCACGCTCCGGCGAAACTGCTGGAGGTGAAGCCGGCGCTCTCCTGGCGCGCGACCATTCTTTCCGTGAAAGAAATTCCTGCCGGTGCATCGGTCGGTTATGGAGCTACCTTTCGTGCAGCTGAGCCGATGCGAGTGGCGGTCCTTGCGGCAGGCTACGCGGATGGCATTCCTCACCGGCTAGGCAATACCGGGAGCGTAATCGTGCATGGGAAATTAGCGCCGATCGTCGGCGCAGTATCCATGGACCTGACCACCGTGGACGTAACCCGCTCCCCGGAGACTCAGATTGGAGACGCCGTCACTCTGTTGGGCCGCGAAGGTGATGTCAGCATCGATGCGCAGCAGATCGCGAAACTGGCCCGAACTATCTCCTATAGTGTTCTGTGCAGCATTCACGCTCGCGTGAAGCGGGTTTATGTATAAGCTAAGTTGAACGCGCACCACGCCGGCAACCGGCTGTGCGCTTCAGGACGCGCCCGCCTATTCGTTCAGTCAAACGGTCAGTTCAGCGAAATGTTAGATTCAATCTAGATGTTTCTGAAATCAGGAACATTTACCGGGGTACTTTCGTCCTCCTTTCCACGCGGAGAAATCGATCATTTTGAAGAAGAAATGGAAAATTGTACTGATCATCGTCTTGATCGTGGTAATCGCAGGAGCAGTTTTTGCGAGCGTCAAGATAAGTCAGCGTGGGATTGTTACCGTTCAAACCTCGAAGGTTGCTCGCCTGGATTTGACGGCGATCGTGACCGCGTCGGGCGAAGTTAAGCCTCGGAATTACATAAACATTGGAGCGAACGCAGGTCCGGCGCCTATCACCGAGATTCTGGTGAAGGAAGGCGACCACGTGCGTAAGGGGCAAGTGCTGGCCCGACTTGCGAATGTACAGCCTTCAGCCGACCTGAACGCGCAGAGTGCGGCTCTGAATTCGTCGCTGGCGGATTCTTCGGCGAGCGAAGCGAATCTGAAGTCATCAGACGATAGTATTGCAGTTGCCCAGGCACAGGTTGAACACGACCGAGCGGATTTAGCCCAGAAGGAAGTGGACTTTAAACGGTCCAAGGAACTGTTCGACTCGAAGCTGATCTCAAGCCAGGATTACGAGGCTAAGAAGTCTACCTTCGACCTTGCAAAAGCCGTACTTGCCTCTTCGGAGCAGAAAGTAACTCAAGCGCGATCGGCGCGGGCGCAAGCTGCTGCGCAACTTTCGTCTACGCAAAAGAAAGTCACCCAGGCACAAGCGATGGTGTCTCGATCACGCGATATCTTGTCTCAGTTTGATGCCATTGCACCGCTGGATGGAGTCGTAACAAACCTGCCTGTGCGGGTCGGCGAAACCGTCGTCCCAGGCATCCAGAATTCCGCTTCCTCGACCATCATGACGATTGCAGATATGTCGATAATTACGGCGGAAGTGCATGTGGATGAAACGGATATTGTGAGCGTAAAGTTGGATCAACCGGCTGACGTCACCATCGACGCCATTCCCAATCGCACCTTTAAGGGAAAGGTTATTGAGATCGGCGACACTGCCATCGTGCGCTCCACTGGTGTTGCAGCGTCGCAAAGTCAAACGTCCAGCCAGGAAGCAAAAGATTTTAAGGTAGTGATCGCGCTGGACATTCCCGAGGACTTGGTTAGACCAGGTTTGTCCTGTACGGCGAAAATCGTAACCGCCACGCGGAAGGATGCGTTGGCCATCCCGATTCAAGCATTAACCGTACGTCAGAAAGGCCAGTTACGTCCACAAAAACCAGGTCAGCAGCAGCCCGACCCTGCTACCCAGAAGGACGACAAACAGGAAATTCAAGGTGTATTCGTGATAAACGCGGAGAAGGCAGTATTCCGGAAAGTGGACACGGGCATAACGGGAACAAGCGACATTGAAGTGTTAAGCGGGTTGCAGCCTGGAGATCAGATTGTGACGGGTACCTACGAAGTAATTCGCACTTTGAAAAACGAAGCCAAAGTGAAAGTGGACAATTCCAAAGCCGGCGCTCCAGTTGGCGCTACCGGGTAAGATTGCGGGAAATGGCCGCCCTGGCGCGTCACCGCTTCCCGATTTGAACAGCATGCCAACACTCGCTTCCGCCATCGAAACCATGACGCCCGAGCAGCGTCAGCAGCGTGGCGAACAGCTCAAACAGGACGGGATTGTCATCAAGACCTACGACCTGTGGAAAACCTATATTATGGGCGACCAGGAGATTCATGCAGTCTCCGGCGTCGACATTGAAATCAAGCGGGGCGAATATGTCGCCATCATGGGGCCCTCCGGATCAGGTAAGTCGACCTTGATGAATCTGATTGGCTGTTTGGATACGCCAACGAAGGGCCTGTACTACCTGAACGGTAAGCTGGCGAGCGACATGGAAGACGACGAACTGGCCCGCATTCGCAACAAAGAGATTGGATTTGTCTTCCAAACGTTCAATTTGCTGGCGCGAGCTTCCGCTCTGCACAATGTCGAGCTGCCGCTGATTTATGCCGGTGTTCCCACCGGCGAACGGCTGGAACGAGCCAAAGAAACTATGCGTGCGGTGGACCTGGAAGCCCGCATGCATCATAAGCCAAACGAATTGTCCGGCGGACAGCGCCAGCGGGTGGCAATCGCTCGTGCGCTGGTGAACCGCCCGTCGATTCTGCTGGCCGACGAGCCCACTGGCGCTCTGGATACAAATACCGGCAATGAGATCATGGCGCTGTTTGAGAGATTACATCGCCAGGGAAATACTATTGTTCTGGTAACCCATGAAACCGATATTGCCCTTCATGCGCACCGAGTTATCTACATTCGTGATGGCAAAGTCGAACGTGATGAAGCGGTTAGCCGATAATCACAGTTGCTGGCGTATGATGAGAGCGGATTTCTGGAATTTTCGCACTACTAAAATGTAGGATCGCTGCCCTGCGTTAAGCGGAGTTAGCTCCTGCGGTTCTAGTTGGTGATATCTTTGGTTTCTAAACTGTCTGTGTAACTGCGAGCAGGATGCCACCCCTACCAGCAAATTCCGTTTTTGGACAATCGGAACGTCTCGCAGCCGAAAATGAGATCCAGTCGTACGGCGACGGCGCCCTTCGTATTCTCATGGCGGAGGACAACGCCATTAATCAGCGTGTTGGACGGCTGATTCTACAGCGCGCCGGCTTCAGCATCGACGTTGTAGGTGACGGAAGCGAGGCCGTAGAAGCACACCGCACGAAACCGTACGACCTGATCCTGATGGATTGCCAAATGCCCATCATGGACGGATTCGAGGCGAGCCGAGCAATCCGGCAACTGGAGCAACCCCAGCCAATTATCGTTGCGGTCACTGCGAACGCGTTACTTGGCGAGCGCGAAAAGTGCCTGGCGGCCGGCATGAACGATTACCTTTCCAAACCCTTCCAGGCCGACCAATTAGTGTCACTTGTGAAACGGTGGTGCGCCACCGTGCGCCGCTGATGGTATCGCCGGGTCAATAGCCCAAAGGCGGCGGATGCGCGCCCCGAGACAACGAAGGAACTCGCTATTTCTTCGCGGGGCGTGCTTGACAGTGCCGCCGTTTTGGGCGAGTTCCTTGATAATCCCACCTAAGCCGCTAGCTCGTTGCGCCGCAGCGAATTTTACGTTGCACCCATCCACCCTTGTCGCGCGTCGAAGGAGCATCGGGCCAGCCCTCCTATGAGATCGCTCCACGTTCTAAAGTCCTGGGGAAAAGTGCTGACTGGTAAAGTCCCCATGCTGTCGATTGAGATAACGCGAGAATGTCCGCTGAGTTGCCCTGGCTGCTATGCGTATGGAGAATCGCATCTCGGGGAGAACGCCCCTAGTGTTCGGAGCTTGGCGGATTACCGCGGTGACCAATTGGTCAAAGGCATCACGCGACTGGTGGACGAACACCAACCGCTGCAGCTTTCTTTGGTAGGCGGCGAGCCAATGATGCGGCATCGTGAATTGAGCCGGGTTCTTCCGGAACTCAGCCGCCGCGAGATTTACACGCTGATCGTGACCAGCGCCGTGATCCCAATTCCCGAGCAGTGGAAATCGATCCCCAAACTGACGGTTGCCGTATCCGTCGATGGAAATCCGGAAGATCATGACGTCCGCCGCAAGCCCGCGACGTATGAACGCATTTTGCGCAATATCGAGGGCCGCAAAATCAATGTTCATTGGACCATCGTCCGGAACAATGTTGAGCGGCCCGGGTATATCGACCGATACCTTAAGTTCTGGAACGCGCGGCCGGAAGTAAACAACATTTGGGTGAGCGTTTACACTCCGCAGATTGGCGAGGATTCGCCTGAACGGTTAACGGAAACCAATTGGCGTGCCCTTGCGGAATGTATAGGGGACGCTAGAAGGCGATTTCCCAAATTGTCCATGCATCGAGGATTGATGGACGCATTTTTGAATCCGCCGGCCGGACCCGCGGATTGCCATTTTTCCAAGTTGTCCGTGAATTACACGGCCGACCTGAAGACAAGAGTGGAACCTTGCGTCTTCGGAGGATCTCCAAACTGCGCGGAATGCGGCTGTTCGATTAGCATGGGCATGCATTGGTTGGGCAATATGCGAATCGCGGGGCCGCTCCGTGCCGGGCACTTAATCGATGCTTCGCTCGGAATAGGTAAAACTGTGAATCGATTCGCTCATCGCGATACCGATTTTCGCAGCGAGGAAGTTGTGCCCAAACGATCCGCCGATCTTGTTCAATTGGAGCCTTAGCTCGCTGCCCGTGAGGCGTTTGCCAGAATGGATGGAGAATGCCTCAAATGCGACTTTCCGGCGGCCACGCGATTTGAAGGTAGGACTGCTTGGCACGGGCGCTATTGCCGATAAACATGCCCAGGCTTACCGAAGCCTCAACTTTGACCTAGTTGCTTGTTCCAACAAAACCGCTGCGAAGGGTGAGGCGTTTGCAGCGCGCTGGGGCGCGAAGTTCATTGCCGACTATCGCGAGCTCTGCCGCTATCCGGGTCTCGATTATATAGACGTCTGCGCATTTCCGGATTTTCATGTGGCGCCTGTCATCGCTTGCTGCGAAGCGGGAAGGTCAGTCCTGCTCCAGAAGCCGATTGCGATAAATCTTGCGGATGCGAAGGCGATGCTGGATGCAGCCGCGAAGGCCGGTATCACATTGGGAGTGGTCAGCCAGCATCGTTTTGACGATTCCGTTTTGTTTCTGAAACGCGCGCTGGATGCCGGCCGGCTCGGCCGGTTGCTGCAGGCCGATGCCTATGTGAAATGGTTCCGAAGCGACGAGTACTATGCACGGCCCATTAAAGGAAGCTGGAAAACGGAAGGCGGCGGGGCGCTAATTAACCAAGCGATTCATCAGGTGGACGTGCTGCTTCATTTGGCGGGACCGGTCGCGGATGTGCAAGGCGCCTGGCAGCTGGGCGCGCGTCATCGTATTGAATCGGAAGATATCGTGAATGCCTTGTTACGGTATCGTAGCGGCGCCACGGGAGTCATTCAAGCATCCACGGCGTTCTGGCCGGGCTACTCAGAACGTATCGAATTTCACGGAACGAAAGGAACCGCCGCGATTACCGGAGATCGGCTAACCGTCTGGGATGTCCTTGCCGATGAATCCGAGAATCTGAACGATCCACCGCCGATATCGGGAAGTGTCGCGTCCGGCTCATCCGACCCGATGGCGATCGGCTTAACATCGTTCGAACGACAATTCACCGATTTCGCGGACGCCATTCAGAGCAAACGGGAACCACTGACAAGCGGACCGGACGGATATCGCGCCCTTGAAGTGGTAACGGCTGTCTACCAAGCCTGCCGGGAAGGTCGCCCCGTACAATTAACGTCGTAAGCGGAGACCTTCCAACGATGGCCAACTGTAGATGAAATATCGCTTGCGCGTACCCGCATCGAGCGCCAATTTGGGCCCGGGGTTTGATGCTCTTGGACTGGCGCTCGACATTAATCTGACTTGCACGTTTGAGATGGCCGGCAAACTGAAGATCTCCGTAAGCGGCGTGGACGCGCAGGACATTCCGGAAGACGAATCGAACTTGATTTGGCAAACTGCCCAGCGCGTCGCTCGAGATGTGGCGCGGCAGCTTCCACCGGTAAGGCTCCATATTACGAACGAGATCCCTCTTGGTAAGGGTCTGGGCTCTAGCGCGGCTGCGCTGACAGCAGGGGTCGTAATTGCGAATGAGCTGCTGGGTTTGCAGTGGTCCCGTCGTCAGATTTTGCAGGAGGCAGCAACGATTGAAGGTCACCCGGATAACGTTGCCGCCTGTGTTCTTGGGGCTGTGGTTGCAACGTCGATGGAACCGGACGGCCAAACCCACGTGGTTCGTGTGGAATTGCCAGCCAATTATGGCGTCGCTGCGGTGGTCCCCGATTTCGCCCTTGCCACCACAAAGGCGCGGTCCGTACTGCCCGCCACCTATTCAAGAGAAGATGCGGTGTTCAACATTCAGCACTCGGCCCTTTTGATTGCCGCTCTTTGCACCGGTAGCACTGAATCATTCTCAGCGGCTCTGCAGGACCGTATACATCAGCCGTACCGCGCATGCTTGATCCCCGGCTTTGACGAGATGCTGCTGCTGCGCCAACCGGGGCTGCTCGGCTGCGCGCTTAGTGGAGCAGGCCCCTCCGTTCTGGTTTTTTATGAACGTGGTTCAGAACATGTAACACGAGGCTTCGAAGTACTGTTTGAGAAGTCCGGCAGTACGGCCCAGACTTATTTTGCCGAAATTCAGAGAAGCGGATTCGTGCTGGAACCACTCTGATTAGGAGTGGACACCCCACATCACGCCAGGAACTCGCCCAAAACGGGCACGATCTTAAGCGTGCCGCCCAAGGGTTTAACGACTTCCTTTGCTGTCTGGCGGCCCGCATCCGCGCCCTTTGGGGTCCTAACCAAGACTATAATCTTAGGTGGAGCGTGAGCGTACGTGTTGTTACGAAAGCGTCATTCTCCGTTATGCTGCCTCTACTAGATGAATCGCAGCGCCTCCACGTCGAGGGCGACTCCGAATCTGCATTCGCGCCTTGGGTGACGGTTCCCCTGGCGTTTCGACGAGCAGCACAGGAAACGCCGGACCCAGACCGGGTCGAGCGCTATCTGGTCGAGTTTTACTCTCGACATCCCGAACTGACCGTTAAACTGGAACAAGACACCGAGCGGCTACATTGGCTGGCGCTTGTTTTTCTGCTCAGCCACTTTTTGTCGAAGGAAGTCATCGACCATCCGGATCTGATTTTTCAGATCTCGGACATCCATTCCGCGCTTTCCTCCGAGGCCTACAAGCAGCGATTACGAGGGGCGATCAGCGCCGGGCCCAAGCAGCGGAGCCTAGCGCGATTTCGGCGCAAGGAACTGCTGCGGATCCTGCTCCGCGACGGACTGGGACTCGCCTCACTGGCGAGTATCACAGAGGAAATCTCGAACCTGGCCGATGCCATCCTCGAAGAAGTCTTGCGGCAGGTGATTCCAGAACTCGAGTTCCGGTACGGAAAGCCGTTGGCGATGACAGAGGTGGGGATCGCGCCCGCCGCGTTTACGGTTATTGCCCTGGGGAAGCTGGGCGGCCGCGAACTAAATTACAGTTCTGATATCGACCTGATGTTTCTGTATAGCGGAAACGGCGAAACCGCGGGTCCTGAGGTAATCACCAACAAGGAGTTCTTCAAAAAGGTCGCGAATCAGATCACCAATTTGCTCTCAACTTACACCCCGGCCGGCGTCTGCTACCGAGTGGATTTGCGTCTTCGCCCGGAAGGCCGCCTAGGAGAAGTCTGCACGTCGCTCGCGGGCGCGAAGGAGTATTACGCCAGGCGCGCGCGCGATTGGGAATTGCAAATGTTGATCAAGGCGCGAGTCGCCGCCGGGGATGGGCCGCTAGGGGAAGAGTTGTTGGATTTTGTCGAGCCCTCCATCTATTCAACGACCCTCGATTTTTCGACGATTGAAGCGATGTCCGTGACCCGGGAACGTATTGGAGAGAAGCTGGCGCGCAAACGTCTGAAGTCGAACGAGCTGGACGTTAAGCTTGCTCGCGGAGGCATCCGGGACATCGAATTTCTGGCGCAATGCCTTCAGCGTTTACATGGAGCGCGCGATTCATCGGTCCGTCAAACGGGTACGCTGTACGCTTTATCGAGTCTGCTTGATAGCGACCTCCTGTCTCGCACTGAGCATACGCAGCTGACTGAGGCATATACGATGCTGCGGAACCTTGAGCATCGGCTTCAGTTTGAGGAAGACCGGCAGACCCACATCTTGCCAACCGACTTTGTAAGGCTGGAGCAAATCGCCAGGCGTATGCCGGCCCCGGACGGCTTACCGACAAAAAAGGTAATGAATGCCAGTCAACTGCTGACTGCGCTTAATCAACACCTGGAAAATGTGCAGGTAATTTATGAGCGAATTGTTCACGCCCAACGCCCGCTTTATTACACGCCGCCGAGCGATGGGATCGTCGGACAGCTGGTACCGTCCGAAGTTCGAGAAGCCTCGCATTCGATTGGCACGACGGCTACGGCAAATAGCGACGATCGCCGCCAGGCGGGTATGCGCAATGCCGAAAAGTTTGCCGGTTTTCTCAGTGTGGCCGCGCACACGGGCCATGGCGCGATTCTAGAAAACAATCCACCCGTTCGCGATTATCTGGCGAAGATTTTCGATTTAAGTCCGTTTCTTTCCGAGCGGCTGACCCGAACTCCGGAACTCGTATGCGAAGTCGGACGTGTCGTGACAAATCCTGGAGCGCGGCCGGTCTTCGAGGGCATGGCAGCGCCCCTAAACGATATCGACGGACTGCGTCGTTTTTATGGGGCCGAGATGTTTCGCATTCTTGTTGCCAGCGCTTGCGTACCGGAACCGATCTTTCATACTCTCGATCGATTGTCCGGCCTTACGGAGTTTCTAATCGCGCGGGCCTATCGGATTGCGTTGGAGAAAGCATTGGCGCATGCCCGCCGGCGCGCGACTCCAGATAAGCCCTTTTCCGATCCGCAAAGCCAGATGATGGTCGTCGCGTTGGGCCGTCTAGGTATGCGCGAGTTCGATATTGGCTCCGACGCCGATTTGCTGTTCATTCTTCCCGATTCAGAAGCCGTCCGGCAACCGTTTTGGACTCGCGTTGCCGAACGGATCATCGAAATTTTAACGGCCTATCTGGGTGGCGGTCCGATCGTCTCATTAGATACCCGTTTGCGTCCAAACGGCCGCGAGGGTTTGCTTGTGCAGACGGAATCCGCGTACGTCGATTACTTCTCGAATAAGGCAGAGGCATGGGAAGGCATTGCCTACATGAAGGCGCGGGCGGTTGCCGGAGATCTTGAGCGCGCGACCACCTTCTTAATTCATCTGCAGCAGGTCGACTGGCGCCGTTACGGGCAAAGCGGCAGGTCGAGAGAGATACTGCGGCAAATGCGCCTGAAGCTGGAAAAAGAGCAAGGTTCAGCAGAGCCGTTGAAGGCCGGCAAAGGCGGATACTACGATGCCGACTTCATCCTGATGTATTTACGGCTGAAGGGCGCGGGGATGTTTTTCAAAAGTCTAAACACTCCGGAACGCATTGAGGTCGTAGAGAAGATGGGTCACCTGGACCGTTCGGACGCAGAGCTTCTGATGCGCGCCACGACCTTTTTCCGCGCCATCGACCACGCAACGCGTCTGGTATCAGGTACGGCCGAAGAGCGGCTTCCGGAAAAGGCTGAAAAGCGGCAAATGGTTGCCGACCTGGTTCAACTCTGGACGGAGGAGCGCCCGACCGGCAAAACCATTGCCACTGCGCTGGAAGCGCTGCAGCAGGAAATGCGCCGGGAATTCGAGACAGTTTTTACGTAACCACTCTTTTCAAGAAAGTTCGGGTACCGAGTACAAACATCGCTACTACCGACACGCCTAGCATGAGAAGTATCCAGGCGATGCCCAGCGTTGGGAAGTTGCGGCCGCCAATCGGTGGAACCATCGCGTAGCGAAGTCCTTCCGATGCGTATGTGAGCGGATTAAATAACGTCAACACCTGAAACCAGCGAATGTTGTGCAAGGCTCCCCAGGGATAATACGTGCAACCCGTGAACAGAAGCGGCGTAAAGATCAGCGTGAACATCAGACTGATCTGATCGGGCTTTATTACGGTCCCCATCAGTAGGCCAATTGTTGATCCGACACAACCGGTCAGCAGGACCATTCCGATTAACATCGGAATCCGATCGTCGCGAACCGCAAAGCCGTTGCCCAGAATTACCCAGCCGAGCGGAAAGATGACCGAACTGGCAATGACTCCGCGGATTGCGCCAAAAATGACCTTTTCGAGCGCCACCCACCAGACCGGCAAAGGCGAGAGCAGACGGTCGTCGATTTCGCGGGCAAAGCCGAGATCCAGCACGAGCGGCAGCGTTACCCCCTGCTTAGCCGCTATCATTCCCGTGAGGGC
>Ga0207085_1071_pt1 | contig 15910 bp, 11 predicted proteins | sample Alteio_BWMinHeat_53_FD_153542 | JGI IMG/M metagenome (GOLD analysis project Ga0207085, IMG submission 153542) | Enriched cells from forest soil in Barre Woods Harvard Forest LTER site, Petersham, Massachusetts, United States -... | ecosystem: Environmental > Terrestrial > Soil > Temperate forest >...
AGCACGTCCGCATTCACTTCCCGCGCTAGCGATTCAATACGGCGATTACGCCTGCTGGCAGCAAGACTGGATGAATAGCGAGGAGTACAAAACTCAACTCGCAGAGCTCAAAGGAAAGCTGGACGGTTTTACGCCGCTTATTCTAGAAACCGATTTTGCTCGTCCCGCCACAACCTGTGGGACTGGACAAATACGGTCTTTAGTTTTGCCCCGGGAACTCACCAACAGACTCAAACGTCTCAGCGACGAACGGGGATGCACGCTATTCATGACTATGTTTTCGGCATTTGTGGCCCTGATGTACCGGGACTCCAAACAGCCGGAAATTGTCATCCGAACGCAATCGGCGGGCCGGGATCGCGTCGAGCTTGAACCGTTGATCGGGTGGCTGGTGAACTCGCTGGTGCTTCGTAATGAAGTCTCCGGAGAGATGAATTTCTTGGAGCTGGTGGATCGTGTTCGGAAGTCGGTTCTCGAGTCCATTGATTCTCAGGACATTCCATTTGAAACATTGATGGAGGTTTTGCGGCCAGCGCTAGTGCCGCCGCGGCACCCACCGTTTCAGGTGAACTTCATTTTTCAGCGAGATCTTGTCGCGCCATGGCGCCGCGCCGGCGTCTCCATGACCCCGATCCCATCAAAAGCGGCCGGAACGTTTTGTGATCTAAACTTTTTCCTGGTCGAGCGTGAGGACGGATGGCGCGCTTCGGTCGATGTCAATGGCGATGTTTTCCACGTAGAAACCGGAGAACAGCTGCTCCACAGCTTCGTGAAGCTGCTTGAGTCTGTCGCCGATAATGCATCTCAGAAGATCTCACACCTCGACGTTCCGCCCGTTCTTCGTAAATCGCTTCAACGGCAGGAGAGCCGCGAGGGAGGCGCTCTCTACGTGGCGCCCCGTACTGAGGTCGAAGAAAAAATTGCAGCGATGTGGGAAGATATTCTCCGAGTGCGTCCGGTTGGTGTGACGGCCAACTTTGTCGACCTCGGTGGCCATTCCCTGCTTGCTGTGCCGCTCCTGGTCCGCATCAAGGAGCAGTTCGGTCTTTCCATCCCGCTCGCGCAGCTTTTTGCTGACCCAACCGTCGAAGCCATGGCGCGGGTCATCGAGCGGCCTGAGCAAGCCGAAGCAAAGAAAATTGTGCCGATCCAACCCGCCGGGTCGAGACAACCATTCTTTATGGTCGGGGGTGACCATTGGTTTAGAGATCTGGCCAGAAGGCTCGGTCAGGATCAACCGTTCCTAGGGCTTTCTCTCCAGCCGTACGAGCAGTTGTCGCAACCCGCAACCTTTCAGGAGATTGCCAAGGATCTTGCTGAATTACTAGTCGAAGTTCATCCCAAAGGCACTTTCTTTTTAGGCGGCTGGTGTGTGGACGGGGCCGTAGCGTACGAGGTGGGACAACGCCTCACGGCGATGGGCCGCGAGGTAGGCCTGATTGTTTTGATGGATGTTGTCAATCCTTACTACAAACGCGTGTGTCGCACCAAATGGTCGTCGGTGAAGCGTATCGTGAGACGCGTGATTGATCTGGTGCGCGAAACCGGACGATTGGGGAGTAGAGATGCCGGACGCTATTTTCGGGACGGTCTGGTCGATATCTCAACCCGGATTGAGAGGGCGCTCTTTCCATCTCGGTTCGGAGAGGAGCCAGGTCAGGCAATTATTCACAACGATCCGAGCCGGCAAGAATTTCGCAAGCTTCTTTATCGGTCGGAGGACCTCTATACGCCGGTCCCAAATCAAACTCCGCTTCTGCTGATCCGGTCAAAGGTTGATCGATATCAGGATCCCGATTTGGGTTGGGGTGAGGTTGCATCGGGGGGCCTCGAAACGGTTGAGGTGTCAGGCGATCATATCGGCATGTTTCGTGAGCCGGAAGTCGAGGCGCTGGCCACTGCTGTCTGGAAGCGCCTCAAACCGCTGTCGTAAGCGTCTCTCCAAACCAAACTCGGAATGAGAACGCTAGAAATCCTTCTTCTCGCTATTGCCACCTCATATCTTGTGTGGCTTTCGTTTGGGGCAGGCACGCCCGGATCCGTTTTCGAATACTTGCCCTTTGTGGCTGTGGCATTGATGGTAATCCACCTGCTGCATGAAGGCCATCGCTGGCACCTGGTTCCGGCATACGCACTTGTAGTCGGCATTCTCATTTCATTTCCTTGGTGCCGCGCGCAGGAATTCAAGCTACGACTGACTGTAGTCGCCGTCATGTGGATGTTTGCGGCGGTCCTCATTGCCGGATCAGGAATTTTGGGCGGCTTGCTCTATCCAGTGTTTTCCTTTGTGCCTCTCACCGGAAAACATCAAGTGGGAACGGTGGCTAAGCACTGGATCGATTTCAGGCGTGCCGATCCCTATGCCCCCAATGGGCAGAGTTTCCGCGAAGTCATGGTGCAGTTCTGGTATCCGGCGGAATTTTCGACAGGGAACGTTCCCAAAGCGCTATACCGAAATGGACGCAAAGAAAATTGGCGATTTGCCAATTTAGCTCTCGTCAAAACTAGATCACACCCGAAGGTGCGACTATTGAGTCAACGTGAAAAGCTACCGCTCCTCTTCTTCTCAGGCCCAAATAATCGCTTTCAAAACACCTTCGAAGCCGAAGAGCTGGCGAGCCACGGGTACATCGTGGCCGCCGTGGAGCACCCCTACGGCTCGGATATCGTCTCCTTTCCGGATGGACGGTCCATTTCGAGACGCAAAGAGAATGTGTTTCTGGATTTCTCGAGCGAGGCCGCGCTTGCAGATTCTAACCGAGAGGTTGCCGGCGAATTGGGCGTTCGCGCCGCGGACATTCAATTCGTACTCGATTGCATTGAAGATGTAGATCGCCCGGCAAACTCGGATCGCACCTCAAGCTCGCAGATGGACGACCCATTAGTTCAGGTCTCACAAGATTTTGATCGGTCGAAAATAGGAATTTTCGGACACAGCTTCGGCGGGGCTGTTGCCTCCGAGTTGTGCCGCCTCGACCCCAGATTTCGAGCGGGCATCAACATGGATGGCTGGATGTTCGGAAAATCCGGGAACGAAGGTGTGGCGCGCCCGTTTTTCTTTATGATCGATGCCACGCCAAGGCCTACCAGCGTGGATTTGCAGGACAGCGATGCTGAAAAACGCCGAATAGCATTGCGCACTCTACAGGGCTATCAGGACGTCGAGCGCTCATTAGATGAGCACGGCGGTTATTTTCTCCAAGCCCCGGGGTTGGAGCACATGAATTACTCAGATTATCCGCTTTTCTCCCGACTGAAAGCGTGGACTGGCGCTGGCGCTATTGATATACGCCGCGCTCATTTAATGATCAATCGTCTTACTCTAGCCTTCTTCAATACCCACTTACAAAACGCATCCGGGCAAATCCTGTCATCGATTGCTGCGGAGTTCCCGGAAGCCGATTTCCGCGCGGTTAAAGCAAAAGACCGAATTAGCTTTGCTGCGCAGAGCAGCGGCGCGCGGACATGAGCCGTACACGCCGTTTTCTCGACGGAGTGGCCCTCACTTATGTGAACCAGGTTTTTGTGATGTTAGTGGGCCTATGGTTGACTCCATTTTTGCTGCACCGACTAGGGCAACACGATTTTGGGTTATGGCTGATCGGCTTGAAAGCCCTCTCCTACTTATCGCTATTGGATATCGGAGTGCTGGCGCTGTTGCCTCGGGAGGTCGCCTATGCAAAGGGCCGCATGGCGATTGGAGAACCGTCGTCCGTCGTCCGCTCGCTGATTGAAGAGACCACCTTCGTTGTCTTTACACAGTTGCCGGTCCTGATCGTGGCGAGCGTGATCGCCTGGCAGATGATGCCGCGAGAAAATACACAATTCCGCAACTCTGCCGGCATTCTTCTCGCAGTTTTCGCGATTCAATTCCCATTGAAGATAGCCTATGCCGCGCTTGAAGGATTGCAAGAATTAGGTTATCTCGGCACGTTACAACTCATCGGCTGGGTGGCGGGACTGATGGTCAACGTAGGCCTAGTCGCAATGGGCCACGGACTCTACGGATTAGCCTTTGGTTGGGGCGTAACCCAGGCAGTCCTTTCGCTTGGGGCAATCTGGAAGCTCTATCGGTCGTACTCCGAGTTCGCTCCGTTTCGTCTCCGCGCGATTTCCTGGAAGAAGTACAAAGGAATCATCGGATCCGGGCTTTGGGTAAGCCTCAGTCAAGTGGCGCAGCTGTTGCGGACTTCAGATTTCTTGCTCATCGGCAAGATATTGGGTGCCCCGGCCGTGGTTCCATACTCGTGCAGCGGCAAATTGGTTGCGATCGGGCAGAATCAACCGCTTGCCATCATGCAATCCGCGCAGCCCGCACTCAGCGAATTGCGGGTTGCGGCGGAACGCAAGCATGTGGCGCAAGTTGTCGGTTCTCTCACGCAAGCCATGCTGTTACTAAGCGGTCTGGCAACTATCGTTATTCTGGCGGTGAATCACGCTTTTGTCGTTCGTTGGGTGGGCGCCACGCAATATTTGGGCTTCACGCTGACGTTGCTGCTGCTGCTGGACATGCTCTGCCGCCACTGGAACGTGACAACGATTTACTCTCTGTTTGCTTTTGGCCGGCAGCGTCACCTTTCGACCGTCGCCGTTATCGACGGTGCCCTCACCGCTGCGCTGTCGTGCGGTCTCATTATGGTGATGGGGCCGATCGGGGCGCCTTTGGGTTCGCTTCTTACCGTAATAATTGTCAGTCTTCCCTGGAATCTTCGGGTGCTTGCCAAGGAGTTAGACTGCTCCTTCGCCGATCTCATGAAGCCGATCGTTCCGTGGGCGCTCCGTTTCATTCCTCTCCTCTTGCTATTGGGACTACTCGGCACGAAGCTGCTGCCTGCAAATTATTTGTTCGTTGCAATCGGATCAGTTGTCGTCACCGCTCTATATGTCGGAAGCCAGTGGAAGGTTTTCAGGAATTCCAGACTTTACGGATACGTTCGACAACAACTTACATTTCTCGAAAGGCCGGTGAAAGAGCCGGATCTGGTGACAAAATGACCTCTACAACCTTTGCGGGCAAAGACAATGAAGCCCTCGTATCCTCCCCCGGCGAATCTTTGAGTACCGGGAAATCTTCTCCTGTTGAAGGGAAGTTCGACCGCGCGCCGTTTGTCATTGAGCATTCGCTGCATTTGAATCCGCTCTTCCGGCTTCCTGCGCTCATTGATCTCAGCCAGAGATTAAAGCGAAATGTTTATTTCGATACTGGCGACATCGGGATCGATGACCGCTGGGACACTATACGGCGCGACCAAACTACCGAAGAAGCGCTGGCCGATCTTGAAAACGGGAAGACCTGGCTTGTCGTCAAAAACGCGCATCAAGCCCCAGAATATGCGCAAGTTCTCGATCAGTTGCTTGCCGGAGCCGAGAAACTCCTCGGCGTCCCGTTCCGCAGAGATATTCGAAATGAGGAGATGATCATTTTCGTCACCTCGCCGCGCAGGATCGCAACGTATCATATCGATCGGGAATGTAGCTTTCTTCTGCAGATCCAAGGCGAAAAAACAATTCATATCTTCGATCGTAACGACCGCGATTTGCTCCCCGAGGAAGAGATTGAAACTTTTTGGACTATTGACAATAATGCCCCGCGCTATCGTCCTGAATTTCAGGAACGCGCCCAAAGTTTTGTGCTCAAACCCGGTGAGGCGGTCCATATCCCGGTAAACTTTCCCCATTGGGTGGAGAACCACGACAATGTTTCAGTCTCGGTGAACATTAACGTTCAATTTCGAGACGCTGTCCGAGCTGATATTTATCGTGCCAACTATTTTCTACGAAGAATGGGGCTTAAGCCGACGCCGCCGGCGCGATCCGAGATAACCGATCGGATGAAGGCAAGTGTCTATTCTGCCGCCCGCAGCGCGATGCGTCTTTGCGGAAAACGCTTACCGTAGATTCGTTTCGAGAGTAAAAAAGGAAATTCCATGAAAGCCAATGACGTCCTGCTGGACCACCCCACGCTCATTCCGCAAACGAATGAATCGCGCTCTCGCTTTAAAGCAAATTACAATCGCGCGGATTTTATGCTGACGCATTCCCTTCATCAGTCGGAGTTGTTCAGCATGCCAGCGTTGCTTGATCTGGCGCAGCGCCTGTCCGCCATCCCGGGTGCCGTCTATTTCAACATTGGACGTCTTGGCGTCGATCGCGGATGGGATTTCAACAAGGACCATTCTTTCTCCGCTGAGAGCGCTCTCGAACAGATCCAGACATCCGATGCTTGGATGATTCTTCGTAAAGTTCAGCGAGAACCAGCGTATGGCGAGGTGCTCGATAACATCCTCAGCGAAGTTCATGAGGCGAGTGAGCGCAAATACGTCGGACTTACGCACAGCCAGAACATCAGCATCATACTGACATCACCCAACCGGATTACACCCTACCATTTCGATGCTGATTGCAACTACCTTCTGCAGATCCATGGTTCAAAGATAATTCACGTTTTTGACGGTTCAGATCGCTCAGTCGTGACACCACAGGAACTGGAGCACTTCTATCTTGGGGATATCAATGCAGCGCAATACAAGCCGTTGCTCGAAGGGAAGTCCCACTGCTACGAGTTGATCCCAGGAACTGGCGTCCATGTCCCCGTTACATTTCCACATTGGGTACAGAATCACAATAATATTTCGGTTTCCGCGAGCATCAATTTCTGTTTCAACGATGAAACGGTTCCCGATCTTCACCGGGTTAACCACTATCTGAGGCGCGCCCGACTGAACCCGAGGCAACCGGGAAAATCCGGTCTCGCCGATTCGATGAAAGGCGTGACAGCCAGTTTGTTGCGCGCAATAGGCAAACTAAAACCGACTGCAAGCGAGTCGAACTGAGTGGTTACTTCCGTCCTAGGTCTTGCCTGGTCGTTCGAAGATGTAACAGAGTACATTTAGCATGCGCGCTATTGAACTGCTCACCTTCATTGCGCTCGTAACATATTTACTCTGGATCTCGTTTGGTAGCGGGTCGCCATCAAGCCTGTTTCGCTATTTGCCCTTCGCAGCGGCGGCACTAACCGTCTCGCATTGGGCGATCGAGGGTGCTAGATGGCAACTGGTTCCTCTCTACCTTCTTGTCGCCCTTTCGATTGCCACCTTTCCATGGCTCCGATCCGGTTCTTTTCAGATCAGACTGTCCCTGCTGGCGATGGCCTGGGCGGTTTCGATTCCTCTTTTGGCAACAACTGCGGTTACGGCCGGCACGCTCTGGCCCGTGTTCTCGTTTGCTCCGCTAAGCGGGGGGGTACGAGGTGGGTGTCCTCAGCGCGCACTTGATTGATCGAGGACGTCTGGATCCCTACTCTCGAGGTGGCTCAGCGGTTCGGGAGTTGATGGTCGAGGTGTGGTACCCGGCGGAATCGGTAAACGGGTTTAAGCGGGCGCGCTATCGGGATGGCCGGCAAAGCGACCTCAAAGACTCCCAGTTGGCGCTCGTGAAGACGCGCTCGTTCGCCGGCGCGCCCATTGCTGCAAAGCAGCAGAAGTACCCCATCATGATATTTTCGGGGCCGCTGAATCGTTTCCAGAATACCTTTGAAACCGAGGACATCGCGAGCCAGGGCTTCATTGTGGTCTCGATTGATCATCCATACGATTCAGATCTCGTCGTCTTTCCGGATGGACGCCGCCTTTCTACCGGAAGGGATCCGGACCTGCTTGTATTCACTTCCGAAGAGGCTCTCGCCGCCTCGAGGCCTAAGGTGGAACTCCGGCTCGCGATTCGCGTTGGCGATGTTAAGGATGTGTTGGACCAACTGGAGAAATGGAACTCGGATCCTAATAACCAGTTCTATCAACATTTGGACCTGGAACATATCGGTATGATGGGTCACAGTTTTGGGGGAGCTACGGCTGCGGAAATCTGCAAAATCGATCCACGGGTCCGGGTAGCGATCAATTTTGATGGGACGATGTTTGGGACGTCAAAGTGGGCAGGTGTACCCAAGCCATACCTTGTCTTCTTTACATCGCCGCGGCCTACGGATGCTGACCTTCAAACCGGTAGTCAGCAGTCCCACTTGGAAGCGCGTGAACTGAAGAGCGACTACGCCGACATCGACAGAACGATGGGACGCTATGGTGGGTACTTCATTCAAGTTCCGAGCTTTGCGCATATGAATTTTACCGATACCCCCTTGTACTCGCAGCTGAAGATATGGACCGGCGCGGGCAAGATCGGTACCCTCCGAGCACACGAAATAATCAATCGCGTGACGCTGGCTTTTTTGCGCAAGGATTTACTCGGGGACAGCGACGTCTCGGTGGAAGCGGCCGTTCGCCAGTATCGCGAAGCCGTCTTGGTCCACGAACCGCCGCCGGTTCAAATAAGCCGGCTGGCCGTTCCGCATGTTCAATAAGCGCAAGCATCCTTCGATATCGAAATTCCCGCCTGTTGCGCGCAGACGGAAACAGATTTGCCTTTCATTCAGGAGCAGGTATGACTACAACTCAGCCGTATTTGAACTTCGACACCGAACGGTTCCGGATTTCGTTTGACCGGGAGCCAATTGCCTTTTCTCACAATCTGAGCGAGCTGGATTTGTTCAAAATCGAATCCTTGCACGCACTTGCTGAGAAAATTTCCACCACGCCGCGAGACTACATGGTTGCTGGCGGCGCGCCGCAGCCTGGTACCGAGTTTTTCTCGGTGCCGGCGGTCGAACAAAAGCCGCAGGAAGTGATCGAAAGGCTTGGTTCCGGATCGTACCGAGTGTTGCTGAAGCGAGCCGAAAAATACGATCGACGCTACAAGGAATTGGTGGATGCGTTATTCGACCAGGTCATCGCGATGCGGGGCGGACTGAAGGGAGAAAAAGTGGAACGTCTCGAGTCGGGCATCCTGATCAGCTCGGCCGCTACGATTACTCCATTTCACTTCGACCCTGAAATTGGATTTTTTTCGCAGATCGAAGGAGAGAAGTCTTACCATGTCTACTCTCCCACGGTGGTCACTGAGCCGGAGCTTGAAAGTTTCTACGTCAGGGGCGCAGTCAGCATCGCTCAAGTAGACCTCGAAAGCCGCGATCGGTCGCGCGAATATGTTTACAGCCTCAAACCGGGCATGGGCTTTCACCAGCCACAAAATTCACCACATTGGGTAGAGACCGGAAATTCCCGATCTATCTCTTTTACTTTTGTTTTTGAGACGGACGCCACAAGAGCTATGGGAAGAACCCGGTCGTTCAACCACTATCTTCGTAGGCTCCATTGGAAGCCGACCGCCCCTGGGTTAAACCCCGCGATCGACAACGTTAAGGCAGATGCGATGAAATTGATTGTGCCGGTTCGCAAAAGTCTGTCCCGAGTCGTCGGTCGCTAGCGCTATTCGGCCGGTCTAAATTTGCGAAAGGTTGTTAACTAGAAACAGAATGATAGCTTCGAAGGAACTCGCAGGAAGCGAGCACGAGGTACCGCAAGCTACTGAACAAGTAGACGAGTCTCTCAACCGACTGCCGATCCAGAGCATTGGTGGACCCGAACAGAAACTTAAGCCTGTCGTTCCGGACCTTGAACCAGCAACCGGGATTTCGCTTCAGAAGCGTCTACGTGTCCATCAAGTGCGGTTCTGCTCGCAGTTGATTCGCAATGCCAGCCATTTTCCAGCCATATCCGCCTTCTTCAAATCCATTCGAAATATTCCCGTTTTTCGCAATATCGTAAACGGAATCATTGGATACAACCGGCCATTCCCAACGTTGCAGGAAGCAAACGAATACATTGCCGACTATGATGGCGGCGGTCATGGTCACCCTTTTTGCGCGATTAACCTCATGAAGACTGTGCAAAAGGCCAACCCGAGCGACTATCCCGCGCTCTTCTTTTTGCAACCGATATTACCGGCCGTCCGCACAGTTTTCGATTTTGGCGGAAGTGTAGGCAATCTCTTGTACTGTTACGCGAACTATGTTTCGGTGCCGGCGGATCTCACGTGGACGGTCTTTGACGTGGCTGAAAATGTCGAACTGGGCGCGCAGATCGCTCGGGACACCGGGGAGCGCCGTCTGCGCTTCACGAGCTCTTTGAGCGATGGAGATGGCTCAGATGTGTTCATTGCAACGGGAGCGCTTCACTATTTCGAGAAATCGCTGCCTACTATGCTCTCTGAATACCGGTTGAAGCCGCGGTACGTTCTCATTAATCGCACGCCGTTTTCCAACGGCGCTCCCTTCGCCACCGTTCAGGATGCCGGAAGATACCGCGTCGCGTGCATGCTGTATAACCAGGATGAGCTGATTGCGGAATTCAACGCCGCCGGTTACGACCTCGTGGACCGCTGGACTGCAGCCGAACGGACGCACATCATCCCCTGTTATCCCGATCTATCGGTCAGAGCCTACTCAGGCATGTTCCTCAAACTACGCGACTAGCGACAAATGCTCTTAACCTTGCCAATACTGGCCTACGTCTTGTTGCTGCTAATTTTCCGGACCGTTTATGCAAACCGGAGGGAGGCAGCGCTAGTGGCGGCGACGTGGTGGACGTTCATTCTCGTCGCCCTGACCGAAGCACTGTCGATCGACCGCGCCATAACGCGGCCGGGGCTTGCCGTCGGTTGGTTTTGTGCCGTTGCAGCCGTAGCTGTGCTTGCGGCAGTGTTGCTGCGCAAACGCGCGGGAAATGTCGTTGTTCCGCGGCCGTCCGATCTTTTAACATCCGCGCCTCGTCTGACTCGTGCGGAATGGCTGATGATTTCTGGTGCGGCCTTCATCTGTGCGTTGGTTGGGATAACCGCCATTGTGTCTCCGCCCAACGGCTCGGACCAGCTGCAGTATCATCTGCCGCGCGTTGTCGAATGGGCGAGTCGCCGCTCCGTCTCATTCTTTCCGACTCATTATTATGTGCAGCTATTCGCTCCTCCTTTAGCCGAATGGACAATGCTGCACTCGTATGTACTAACCGGCGGTGATCGCTTCGTGGGTCTGGTCCAATGGCTCGCCTTTGTTTGGAGCGCCATCGGCGTCAGCCTGATAGCGAGAGAACTCGGCGCCGATTTCAAGGGTCAGATCCTGGCCGCATTTCTCTGTGTCACGCTTCCGCAAGGTATCTTAGCGGCGTCAGGTGCAAAGAATGATTGGGTGCTGGCCTGTTGGATGACCGCTGCAGTCTTCTTTCTTATCCGCTGGTTTCGAGCTCCAGGCTGGCTGACCACGTGCAATTTAGGCATAGCGGCGGGCGCGGCCCTCTTGTCAAAGGGATCGGTCTATGCGTTCTTGCCTCCGATTGTCGTTGCGCTGTCAGTCTGGGCATTGCGAAGCCAATGGAAGACGGCACTCAAGCGAGCGCCGGTTGCGCTAGCGCTGATTATTGTCATGAACGGACCGCAGTGGGCCAGAAACCGTAGCTTGGGCGGTTCAATTCTCGGCCTTACCGCGCCGGATGTCGCCGGAAAAGAAAAGTACAACGTTGATCGGATTACATTAGGTGGCGCTGCTTCCAACGTGCTTCGGGAAGCCGCTATGCATCTGGCAACTCCTGTTGACGGATTCAACCAGCGCGCCACCAATATTGTGCGAGGGCTCATTTCACATTTGGGCGGCGATCCCGATGACCGAGCCTATACCAATTACGGTAATTTCGAGATTCCGCACCAATACTTTTTGCACGATGAATACTATGCCGGTAACCCGCTCCACTTAGTGCTTGCGTTGTTCGCATTTGCCGCGGTCTTCTTTGTTTGGAGAGGTGGACATACAGGCGCTACCGCCTTGGCTCTCGGGATTATTGGTGGATTCGTTCTCTATTGCAGCCTTTTCAAATGGGAGATCTGGTGTGCTCGTTTGCATCTTCCTCTTTTTGTAATTGCGGGCGCCGTGATTGCCGTGGTCATCTGCCAGCGCTTCCCAAGGTTGACCGGTACTGTCGTGGTCATTGCGCTCATTTCTGCTATCCCGTCGGTTCTGTGCAACAGTTCACGGCCAATCCTCTATTCGGGAGGATTCCGTGAAGGATTCCGTGACCGGACAAGCATATTCCTGCAAAGGCGCGCCGCGCTGTATTTTACTCAGCAGCGCGCTCTGAAGGACAGTTACATTGCTGCCGCAGAAGTCGTCAAACAAGAACGGTGTGAGGACATCGGAATAGATACTTCAGTCAAACCCTATTCGCATGAATATCCGCTGATGGAATTAAGCCAAGATGCGCGCCACGGTGTGAAATTTCGGTATGTTGCTGTACACAATCTTTCGTCGAAATACATCGATCGATCAGATCTTGCCGCCCCCTGCGCAGTCATTTGCCCTGACTGCCGGGATCAAAAGGCAAAATGGGACGAATATCTTCCCGGTCTGCCGAGCGCTCACGTTCTTGGAGACCTCGTGATCTTTGGCCGGTCGCCGTCTGAGCGCGCGAGCCTGCCTCCTCGGACGAAATAATTTCCCCAGAGCTTCGCAGCGAATCGGATCGCGATCCGGGAAGCATGGCGGTGCTTCACTTAATCTCGTGCCAAACCTAAGATGCTTAGAAAAAAGCTATTAAGCACGATTTGAATTCCTAACGTGAGGGAAACAAACCCCGGGATCACAATTCGGAGGGCTTTCTCGGGGTCAAGTAAGCCGAAGTGGCGACTCTTCCAGTAATTCAGGCCAAAAATCCAAAGCCCCAGGCCCCCCAGTGCAAGTACCGCACCTGCGATCAATCCGACCTCCAAAGTAATGTAGCGAAACAGTCGATTCAGCCGATCGTCCTCGGGGGCTAATCCTTCTGTAATCGCAAAGACCTTGCTGAGTGTGGCGAAGGTCATGGACTGGAACCCGATGAGGATAGCGGTTGCACCGAAGAGAAGCGTGTGAAAGTCCAAGGTCACCGATGCGATTTGGCGCGGTCCCGGCAAAAGCAACGCACTCACAGCAAGTCCCACAGCCAGCAGCGCGGCACCCGGATACAAAAACAACCAGCGAGGGCTATACAGAAGCAGGAAGCGGAGGTGCCGCCACCCGTCGCGCCAAGTGCGAAGATGGGGCGGCCTGCCGCGACCATCGGGCGAGAGTGTTGTCGGTACTTCGGTCATCCGGAGGCCGAAAAGAGTCGCCTTTACAACCATCTCGCTCGCAAACTCCATTCCTTTTGTACGCAAACCCAGTTGTTCAACGGCTCCTTTACGAAACGCACGTAGGCCACAGTGGAAGTCGCCACAAGAACTCTGAAAAAAAAGCTGTCCGAGCCAGGTCAAGACTGGGTTCCCTAGGTATCTGTGCAAGAAAGGCATCGCACCTGGGGCGATACCGCCTTTGAAGCGATTGCCCATCACAACGTCAGAACCCTCTCGCAGTTTTTCAATGAATGGGCCGATTGCTGTGAAGTCGTAACTGTCATCGGCGTCACCCATCACAATGAACTCGCTGCGTGCAGCTGCGATACCTCCTCGCAAAGCGCTGCCGTAGCCTCTAGACGCTACCGAGACTACACGAGCCCCCAACCGCTCCGCGATCTCCACGGAACCATCTGTGCTTCCGTTATCTGCAATAATCACCTCGCCCCGCAAGCCGAGTTTTTCCAAAGTTAACCGGGCTTTCCTCACGCAGGTCTCGAGCGTAGCGGCTTCGTTTAGGCACGGCATCACTACCGAAACTTCGAGCGAGGATGATTCCGGCTCCCGCTCGTTGAACGCGATAACTGTTCGCTTCTGAAGGGGGTCCGCGTCCTTTGGGGACCGCGTGATGCAAGGTTCCGGCAGTACCATTCCGAGAGGCTCGCTCCCACCGAGTACGCTTATTATCCACCTAATAATCCCCGACCGGGATAGGTGTTTTAGTCACCCTGGTACTACACGATCCCGCCTCGAGATGTTCTTAGCTAAGATCGAGTATTAATACACCGGCAAAGGTAACGCGGTAGCCCGACGCGACGCCAAGCGTTAGAGTGAGACTCGGGTCGGCCATATTTCTACTTTTCATAGCTTTGATTCTCGGACTTCCCATGCTTCTGGATGGACCATTGGTCGACGGTCACGATACCGGTGAACATTTGAACCAAATGAAGCATTTCTCGGAACAGTTCTGGCAGGGTGACTTATATCCCCGATGGCTCCTGGACATGAACACCGGGTTAGGAAGCCCTACCTTTTTTGTCTACCCGCCATTGCCCTCTTACGTCTATGCGCTGCTTCTTCCGATCGCACAAGCGCTTCATATCAACGCATTTAATTTTGCAGCATGGACCCCGCTGCTATTGTCCGGCCTTACCGCTATGTTATGGCTGAATACGTTTGCCAGTGAAGCGATAGCCGCGGCATGTGCGGCGTTGTACATGGCCATGCCCTACCATCTTGCAGTCGATTTCTATCGCCGATGCGCAATCTCGGAATGCTGGGCTTTTGTGTGGATGCCCTTGATTCTGTTTCTCGTGACTGGGGTCGTCGCCCGCAAGAATTGGTATTCGATTTGGCTGGCAATTGCTTTCGCGTTGATGGTCCTAAGCCATCTGATGAGCCTTGCGATTTTCTTCGTCATCCCTATTTGCCTTTCAATGCTGCTGTCAGTAAACGGCGAAAGACTGCGTTCGGCAATTCGGGTTGTCTTGGCACTGGGTTTAGGCACGGTGATTTCCTCATTTTATTTGTGCCCAGCCTTATGGAACGAGCGATACATCCCTGCGTCCAGAATCATTAGCGCCTCCACTTGGCCCGACAATTTCGTCGGCTTTGGCCGAAGCCTTTTTGCCCATTCGTCTGGCTACAACTTCATCCAGATGGTTTCTTGGAGCGTCGTAGAGATGATGGTGCTTGTCACGGTTTGTGCTTTGGCAGCACTCGAATGGGGATCGCACCACTCAAAGACTTTCATGGTCTTCTGGATAACAGTGTGCGGTGTCGCTGTTTTCATGATGTCTCGGCTGAGTTGGCCGCTCACGCAACATCTCGGTGGCCTAGTCAAGGCAATCGAATTTCCTTGGCGTTTCAACGGAATCTTGTGCATCGGAGCCGTTGCGTTGTTGGCGATCTGCCTTTCAAGGGCGCCGGCGGATTGGGGACTCTCAAAAATTACTTTTTCAATCCTATTCAGTCTTCTGATTGGAACTTGGGTCTACGCTTACGGTGACGTTTGGCATTGGTATCGGGTCGATATACCACCTCAGCGGGATGAAGCCCATCTTGTCAACGAGAGCGATGGGTTCTTTGCGTCATGGATTGCGCCTGGTACCGACCAACGCAGCTCCCTGATAGCCAGCTCTGGTCCGAAAGTGAGATTCATAGAAGGCAGCGGGACCCTGCAACTCTTCTCCTGGCGATCCAGAAACATCGAATTTCAGGCGAACAGCGTCAAGGGAGGCTGGATCATGATAAACCAGTTTTATTATCCGGCGTGGAGGGCCGAACTCGTTAACCCAGCGAGGCTTACAGCAGTAAAAGTCGCGTTGCCTGAGGGTCTTTTGGAAGTGCTAACGCCACCTGGAAGTCAGCGCGTCCGCGTCGAGATTCCGGTGAGCCTCAGCGAACGCCTGGGAGGGTTGGTCAGCGCGTTGTCTGTCTTGTGCGTGGTGCTACTATTCACGCCAACGATTCGAAACGTGTTTTCTCAACAAGCGCACTGAATAAACGACCTGCCGTTTCGGGCGCACGCAGTCGCTCAGACGGGCGCTTTCATCAAACATGATTTATGTTGTTGGATCGGGTCCTAGCGGGGTTTCGTGTGCTCGTGCTCTCGCAGTCAGAGGGCATCCAGTAACCATGATCGATGGTGGCGCAGTACTTGAAGACGAACGCGCGCAAAAAACGGAACAATCTGGCATCGCTTGATCTCGCGATGTGGTCCGCCGAAGACACGAAATTTCTGCGCGACGGAGTCGATGCCGGCAGAGACGGTATTCCCCTCAAGCGAGCATATGGTTCTGATTTTCCCTATCGACTCATTCCCGGCGCGACGCCGCTCGTCTCCACGAATTCCGGCCTAAAGCCTTCCTTTGCCCAAGGAGGT
>Ga0207085_1072_pt1 | contig 15889 bp, 12 predicted proteins | sample Alteio_BWMinHeat_53_FD_153542 | JGI IMG/M metagenome (GOLD analysis project Ga0207085, IMG submission 153542) | Enriched cells from forest soil in Barre Woods Harvard Forest LTER site, Petersham, Massachusetts, United States -... | ecosystem: Environmental > Terrestrial > Soil > Temperate forest >...
GCTCCCGGCTTTTCTAGCGTCATCAGCCGACGTGGCCGCCCTCACGCACGGGAGCGCCGGCAACTCCGGCTATGGTGTTTTCAGCCCCGCCAATTCTCATACGGTAGAAGGAACGCCAAACGAAAACCATCGACAACAGAAGGAAAATTCCGGCCAGAATCAACGTGAGACGTTCCCCTTGGGAGTTCGCGATCGAAACCGCCAGTTCCACTGCCAGCAGTCCAAACAAAGTAGTAAATTTAATGATCGGGTTCAGCGCCACGGAAGAAGTGTCTTTAAATGGATCGCCGACGGTGTCTCCGACAACTGTCGCATCGTGTAACGCTGTACCTTTTTGCTTCAGTTCCGTCTCCACAATCTTTTTCGCGTTGTCCCAGGCGCCGCCAGCGTTAGCCATGAAAATGGCTTGATACAGGCCGAAGAGCGCGATCGAGATGAGGTAGCCAATAAAGAAGTAGGGCTCGATGAATGCGAAGCCAAGCGTCGCAAAGAAGACGCAAAGAAAGATGTTGAACATTCCGCGCTGCGCATACCTTGTGCAGATTTCGACCACCTTCTTGCTGTCGCTGACGGACGCCTTGACGACGCCTTCCAGACGAATATTCGCTTTAATAAATTCCACCGCGCGGTAAGCGCCGGTAGTTACCGCTTGGGTTGACGCGCCGGTAAACCAATAAATCATCGCGCCACCTGCGATCAGTCCCAGCAGAAACGGCGGGTGGAGGATGGAAAGATTTGAGAGCAGATCGGGCCGCAAGCCATGGGTCAATGCAACCACAATAGAAAAAATCATTGTCGTGGCGCCCACTACGGCGGTACCGATCAACACCGGTTTCGCGGTCGCCTTGAACGTGTTGCCAGCGCCATCGTTTTCTTCCAGATTCTCTTTAGCGCGCTCGAAGTTCACGCGCATTCCGTAGGTGCTGTGCAGCTCCGCCTCTATGTTTGGAATCTGTTCTATCGTGGAAAGCTCATAGACAGATTGTGCATTGTCGGTAACGGGACCATAGGAATCTACTGCAATGGTGACGGGACCCATGCCGAGAAAGCCGAATGCTACCAGTCCGAAGGCGAACACGGACGGGGCAATCATCAATGACGACAAGCCCTGTGTACTGACCCCGTATGCCGTTGCCATCAGTGCCAGGATTGCAATCCCAAGCCAGTAAGCGCTGAAATTACCGGCAACGAAACCAGAGAGGATGTTCAGCGATGCGCCGCCTTCTTGTGAAGAGGCCACAACTTCGCGAACATGCGTCGATCCAGTCGAAGTGAACACTTTTACCAACTCTGGAATTACAGCGCCCGCCAGCGTGCCGCATGTGATCACCGTCGACAGTTTCCACCACAATGACGGATCTCCGCCCAGATCCGGAATCATCGCATAAGAGAGGATGTAGGTCGCGGCGATCGATATCAGCGACGTCAGCCAAACCAGGCTTGTCAGCGGGGCCTCATAATTCATCTCGTCGGCCTCGCCATAGCGTGCCTTAGCAATCAGGCCGTTTATCCAATAGGACGCGCCAGAGGCAACCACCATCATCACGCGCATGGCGAAAATCCACACCAGAAGCTGGCTTTGGACCAACGGATTTCGTACGGCAAGCACGATGAACGTAATCAGCGCCACGCCAGTCACTCCGTAGGTTTCAAAGCCGTCGGCACTCGGTCCAACCGAATCACCCGCATTGTCGCCGGTGCAATCGGCGATCACGCCAGGATTACGCGCGTCGTCTTCCTTGATCTTGAAGACAATCTTCATCAGATCCGCGCCGATGTCGGCGATTTTGGTGAAAATGCCGCCGGCAACTCGGAGTGCGGCCGCTCCCAGCGATTCACCAATGGCAAATCCGATGAAGCAAGGGCCCGAATAATCCTTTGGGATGAAGAGCAGGATGATGAGCATCAGCAAGAGCTCGACACTCACCAGCAGCATGCCGATACTCATGCCGGCCTTCAGCGGAATTTCATAACAAGGGAATGGCTTTCCGCGCAGACTAGCAAACGCACACCGCGAATTGGCGAAGGTGTTTACACGAATTCCAAACCAGGCAACTCCCGAACTGCCGCAGATGCCTACGATGCTGAACAGAAGGATGATGGAAACCTTCAAAGCGCTGAAGTGTTCTAGAAGCCCGAAGTAAAAAACAATAATTGCGCCGATAAAGAGCTCGAGAATGGCGAGGAATTTGGCCTGAGTTACCAAGTAAGTCTTGCAGGTTTCGTAAATCAGCTCGGAAACTTCCAGCATGGACTTGTGGACGGGCAGATTTCTCAGTTGCCGGTAAATCACTAATCCGAACAGAAGTCCCAGGAAAACCACGATCAGGCTGTATAGCAGCAATGAGCGGCCGTCCACCGCACCGCCGAAGAATGTGGCGTCGCGAAGGTCCGGAAGGATCAGATTCGCTTCCCCCCCAGCTTGTTCCGGCGGCTGTTGCGCCCAACTATGCGCGGGGGATAACAAAAGTGTGACGGGCACTGCGGCCAAACCGGATAGCTGCAAGCGGCAAAGCCGGCGGCAAAAGTCAGCGACGGAGCTGAAAATCCGCGGCAGAGCGGTGGAAACTGAGAACACTGAAAACCCTCCTCGATAGGCGAAACCAGTTCTAGACTAAAACGACTATAGACGCTGAAACGATAGCATGTGGATCACCGAGTTTCATCGTGTAGGGCGTTTGGCACGAAAAACCGAGTCGAAGAGGAGAGAAGTAGCGAGCGAGGGAACAATCGATGGGATCACGAAGATCCATAAGTGGAGCCGGCAGAGGGACTTGAACCCCCGACCCGCAGTTTACAAAACTGCCGCTCTGCCAACTGAGCTATGCCGGCTTGATCGAGCTCGTGATTCGCAGCTCTTCCTCAGTTTACAACCTCGTTTGGATCCCGGTTTGGGCTCTCAAGGAACTCGCCCAAAACGGCGGCGCTGTCAAGCTCGCCCCGCGAAGAAACAGCGAGTTCCTTCGTTGTCTCGGGGCGCGCATCCGCCGCCTTTGGGCTTTTGAGGAACTCGCGCACAACAGACTCGCCGCCCGCGGCCAAGTCCGCTGAGTTCCTCTTTTGTCTGGTGCCGCATACGGCGGCTTGTGCGCTTTAACGAACCTGTGGAAACCCGAGATCTACCTGGCTGGTGCTCGGGTCAGGCCAGCGGCTGGTAACAACTTTTCCCCTGGTATAAAACTGAACGCTTTCCGGCCCGTAGATGTGAAGGTCGCCAAACAGCGAGGCCTTCCAGCCGCCGAAACTGTAGTAGGCGACCGGCACTGGAATTGGTACATTGATTCCGACCATTCCGACCTCTACGTCGAACTGAAATTGCCGAGCTGCGCCGCCGTCACGGGTAAAAATCGCGGTACCGTTGCCCATCGGATGTTCGTTGATCAGGCGGAGCGCGTCTTCGTATGTCTTCACTCGGACCATGCTAAGAACGGGGCCAAAGATTTCATCTTCATAACAGCGCATGCCGGCTTGCGTGTGATCAAGAAGCGACCCGCCCAAAAAGAACCCCGCTCGTTTTGCGACAGGATGCTTTCGACCATCTACCACCACGGTCGCACCCTCGGCTTCCGCGCCCTCTATGTAGGATGCGACACGGTCGCGGTGCTCGCCCGTAATCAGAGGACCCATTTCGTTGCCATCTTCCAGACCCGGACCGATTCGAATGCGGCCCATGCGTTCCCGGATTGCATCGATCAACGAATCGGCAACCGCGCCGACTGCAACAATCGCAGAAATGGCCATACAACGCTCGCCAGCGGAGCCATAGGCTGCCGATACAGCGGCATCAGCGGCCATCGGCACGTCGGCATCCGGAAGTACCAACATATGGTTCTTCGCACCGCCCAACGCTTGAGTTCGTTTACCGTTTCGAGTGGCCGTTTGATAAATCGCTTTGGCGACGGGAGTGGACCCGACAAAGCTGATTGCTTTCACATCGGGATGATTCAGCAGTGCGTCGACAGCGACACGATCTCCTTGCACCACGTTGAAAACGCCGTGGGGAAGGCCCGCCCGCTGCAAGAGTTCTGCCAAAAAGAGACTGGCTGAGGGATCCTTTTCGGATGGTTTGAGGATGAAGGTGTTTCCACAGGCGATGGCGCTCGCAAACATCCACATCGGCACCATCGCCGGAAAGTTAAACGGAGTGATTCCCACCACTACGCCGAGCGGCTGTCGAATCTGATAAACGTCTACGCCCCGGCTGGCCTGCTCCGTGAATCCGCCCTTCAGCAAGTTGGGGATGCCACAGGCGAATTCGATGTTTTCAAGTCCGCGTGCTACTTCGCCCATGGCGTCGGCAAGCGTTTTGCCGTGTTCACGCGTAACCAACAGCGCGAGTTCTCGACGATTGCCGTCAATCAGTTCGCGCAGTTTGAACATTACTTCGGCGCGGCGCGAGAGCGCTGTTGCGCGCCACGCCGGGAAAGCTGCGACCGCAGCCGCCACCGCTGCATTGACATCCTCGATTCCGGCGAAATCAACCTGGGCCTGCACTTCACCCGTCGCGGGGTTCCATACATTTCCGCTACGGCCCGAGTTTGACGCGACCGCCTTCCCACCGATCCAGTGGCTGACCGTTTTCAATTCAACTGTTCCTTCAACGCTAGGCAAAGGTCACCTCGTACTTCCCTTCGAGAATCCAATCGGCGGTTTTCATAGCCAGACGGTTCAACGCCTGTACCGCCAACTCCAGATGCTCTTCCTTTGTATCTTCGATCCTATTGTGACTGATGCCATACAGCGACTGCACGAACATCATCACCGTGGGAATGCCGGCTCTGGCCACTTCTGCGGCATCATGTAAGGGCCCGGACGGCATTCGATGCACTATCGCGGCCGTCTCACGGATCGCGTCCTCGCACAGCTTTATTAATTGAGGATGAAAGGGTACCGGCTCGATGCTCCAGATTCGCGACCACTCGACGGTACATCTTTCCTCCGCCGCAAAAGCGATGCTCGCTTCCCGGGCGTCGCGCAGCATTTCGGCCAGAACCTCGGCATCCAAATCGCGCTGATCGAGGGTTGTCTCACAGCGGCCCACAACGGCAGTTGCGATGCCGGGAAACGTTTTCAGACTACCCATGGTGCAGACGGCGTCTGTATGCTGACCCGCAATTTTCCGGATTTCCAGGGCCAATCTCGCCGCCGCCGCCAGCGCGTCATGCCGCGCATCCATGGGTGTTGAACCCGAATGCGCCTCCTGGCCAAAAAACGTAACAGCGTGTCTTTCCACGCCCTTTGTTCCCAGCACCACGGACAGCGGTAATTCAAGCCGCTCCAGCACTGGACCCTGTTCAATGTGAAGTTCCATGTACGCAGCGGCATTTTCCCGTTCCCGGACCGCCTCGCTAAACCGGTCAATGTCCACACCGCAACGTTTCAATGCGTTCTCCAGCGTTATCCCATCACGGTCTTTCCGTACGCGGTCGGCTGCAATCGTTTGTGTTCCAGCAAATGCGGAAGAGCCGAGCAAGCTTCTGCCGAAACGGGCGCCTTCCTCATCTGCCCAATCCACCAGACGAACCGTCAGCGGCGGTTTACCATTGAACTCACTCGCGAATCGCCGCAAAATCTCCAAACCGGCCAACATGCCCAGGGAGCCGTCGAGCCACCCGCCGTTCGGTACCGAATCCAGATGACTGCCAATCAATAGGGCTTTCGGCGAATCGCCTTTGAGCGTTGTCCAGGAATTGCCGGCCGCGTCGTGATGATGTTCAACCGGCAGCCGACTTATCTTCGATTCAAACCACTTACGGGCCGCCAACCAGATGTCGGTCCAAGCCACGCGCTGCGCGCCGTAATCATTCGAGGTAAGCTCTCGCAGCTCTTTCAGTTCTGAGATCGTTCGCTTTGGATCAAGGGTCATGATTCGGAGAGTTAGAACTGGTTTGCTACCGCTCTGTTACCGGTTCACGTCTCAGCAAGCGGCCGCGATTCTTCTCGCCAACAAACTCGCCGTCGCGCACCTGCACTTTTCCGCGCACCGTAACGACGGCAGGCCGTCCCTCGATCGGAAAGCCTTCGAACCCGTTGTAGTCGTTATTGGCATGTTGCGATTTTGCCGAGAGCACACCGCGGTAGGCGGGATCATAAATCACCAGGTCGGCATCGCTGCCAACGGCAATTGTTCCCTTCTTCGGGAACAGGCCGAATAACTTAGCAGCACGAGTGCTCGCGGCATTCACAAAAGTCTGTAAATCGAGCCGCCCGCGTTTTACTCCATAGGTGAACAGTAGGTTCACTCGCTCTTCAATGCCCGGAATTCCGTTTGGGATTTGAGTAAAGGCGTCTTTACCAAGTAACTTTTGCTTCGTGTCGAAAGGGCAATGATCCGTCCCCACGGTATCGATGAACCCGTTCGCCAAAGCCCGCCACAACACGGTCTGATTTGATTTTTCGCGCAGGGGCGGGGACATTACATGCTTCATTCCTTCCACCCCCGGCTGCTCCGCATAAGTCTTGTCGAGAAGGAAATGCGGAATTACAGATTCGACAAAAATTTTCACGCCGCGCGCCTTGGCAGCCATGGCTGCTTGCAGCGCCGCCGCGCAGGACAGGTGAACGACATATCCGGTAGCGCCAGTATTTTGCAAAAACGTTGCGAATCGATTTGTGCCTTCCGCTTCGACCGACTCGGGGCGGCTCGGCTCATGCCATTCGGGTCCTGTTTTTCCTTCCTCCAAAAGCTTCTCTTGCAAACGTGCAACAAGTTCGGCGTTCTCGCAATGCGCCGTAACGGTTACTCCAAGCTTTTTCGCGAGCGCAAGGGTCTGGTACATCTCGTTGTCATCGACACCAAAAAAGTTTTTGTAGGAAAGAAATATTTTGAAGGATGTGATGCCTTCGCGAACAATTTCAGTTAGCTCGCCTGCCGTCCGCTCACCGAATTTCGTAACAGACATGTGAAAGCTGTAGTCGCAGGCGCTGTTACCTTCCGCCTTCGACTTCCATAACTGATAGCCCGCCAGAGCTTCGTCGTGCCGCGAAGGGCAGCACATCTCGATAAACGTGGTCGTGCCTCCGCAGAGTGCCGCAATGCTTGCCGTTTCGTGCGTATCCTTGGCAAATGTTGCCATAAAGGGCAAGTAGATATGTACGTGCGGATCGATAAATCCGGGGAATACATATTTCCCCGCCGCATCAATAACTTCTGTTCCTGGCGGGACATCCAAGTTATGGCCAATGCGCGTAACGATCTCGTTTTCTGCGAACACATCGGCGCAATAGCGGGAATCTGCCGTAACGATCTCACCGTTTTTGACTAAGAGTGTCATTTAGTGAATGTCAATTCCCATTTGGGCACGATAGCGTTCCATCGCTTCCCAATCTTCGGTCACCGCCGGCTGCGACCGCGACAGCTCATCCCAGGTTATGGAGGGGCGACCGGACGGAAGCTCCACCATCTGAATGCAATCGACGACCGGGCAAACGTTGTAGCAAAGGCGGCAGCCGACACAATCTTCTTCCCGTACTTGCGGCTGAGCACGCGTTTCCACCGCCTGCTTTCTTCCGTTCGATTTTGCATCGTAGCCGTACGGCGCAACCACATTTCCATTTCCGTCGATCAGATCGATACACTGGTGCGCAGTGTCGTTGCAGGCTACATAGCAGAGGTTGCACTTGATGCACTTTGTCGAATCGATTCGAGCGACGGCGCGAAAGGCCAGGTCGAAATCCTTGAAATCCGAGATGCGAGAAAGACTCTTGCCCCTAATGTCTTCGATCGAAGTAAAGCCGCGCTCGTCCAGCCAATTCGAAAGACCTTCGCAAAGATCGTCGATAATTCGAAATCCGTAGTGCATGACAGCGGTGCACACTTGCAAGCTCGTTGCGCCTAATAAGAGAAACTCCGCTGCATCCCGCCACGTGGAAATGCCCCCCATCCCCGAAATAGGCACCTTCGACCGTGAGACGATCTCGTCCGTCCCCAGCGAAGAAAGCATGTTCAGAGCGATTGGCTTAACAGCAGCACCGGCATAACCGCCGTGTCCGCCTTTGCCACCGATACTGGGAACAATTTCGAATGTGTCCAAATCAACTCCGGTAATGGAGTTCAACGTATTGATCAGCGAGAGGGCATTAGCGCCGGCTGAGACCGCCGCTCTTGCGGAGGCCGCAATATTCGTAACATTCGGCGTCAGTTTGACGATTACCGGAATGCGGGCGGCATCCATCACCCAGCGGGTGATCTGTTCGCAATATTCGGGAACTTGTCCCACGGCCGCACCCATGCCGCGCTCGCTCATACCGTGTGGGCAGCCGTAGTTCAACTCGATGCCATCGGCTCCTGTGTCCTCGATCCGATGAACGATCTCGCTCCACGCTTCCGGCTTCGATTCCACCATGGCCGAAACGATCACGGCACGGTCCGGCCAATGATGTTTTACGTCCGCGATTTCGCGTAAGTTCACATGAATGGGACGGTCGGAAATCAATTCCACGTTATTAATCGCCAGCATGCGCTGCGAGCCATAGTGCCAGGCGCCGTATCGATTCGACACGTTCAGCACTGGCGCGCCGATTGTCTTCCAGACTGCTCCGCCCCAACCCGCTTCAAAGGCCCTGTGCACTTGCAGACCGGAATTACTCGGCGGTGCGGACGCCAGCCAGAACGGATTCGGCGATTGGATTCCCGCGAAGTCGATGCTGAGATCGGCCATTTATGTCACTCTTCCTTCCGACACGGTCGGCTCCTTGCTTCCTTCAGGCGCCGTGTTCGCCAGCCTTGCGTGAATACTCCGTGCGGCCATCTTGCCATCCTGCACTGCCATGACGGTTGTCGCGCTGCCGGCCGCGCGGATGCAATCGCCGCCGGCGAAAACTCCCGGACTGCTTGTTTCCATTGTCTCGTCGACTTGAATATAGCCGCGCTCGGTTTTCAGTCCAAAGATCTGTGGAAGCGAGGGCTTTAGTTGCCCAATCGCTTTCACAATCTGATCGGCTGGCAAGATGAACTTTGAATCCCACTGTGGACGCGGGGACGGCCGACCCGATTCGTCTGTTTCTCCCAGGCTTATGCTGACGCACTCGAGGCCAGTTACTCCACTCCTATCACTCAGCACTTGTACGGGCTGCGCTAAGAAGCGAAACTCGATCCCTTCATTCCGCGCGAATTCGTATTCATGCGGATAGGCAGTCATCTCGTGTTCCGTTCTCCGGTACGCGATCGTCACTCGCTCGGCGCCCAAACGTTTCGCGATGGTGGCACAGTCAATCGCCGTATTCCCTGCCCCAATGACAACGACACTGCGGCCGACCGTGAGATTCGCAATGTCTGTCTTACTTTGTTCCACATATTTCAACCCGTCTACGATGTATTCTTCGCCGGGAATACCGAGTGCCGGCGTCGAACCGAGTCCGCCCCCAAGGAAGATTGCATCGTAGTCGTTTCGCAACTCGGCAACGGCAGACGGATCGATCGCGACACCAGTGCGCATTGTTACCCCGAGCTGCTGGATCATCGCAACTTCGGTCAACGCGACCTCCCATGGCTCGCGCAGCGCGATGATGCCGTACGCGGACAAGCCACCGCCAAACTCACGCTTCTCAAAGAGCGTTACAGCATGCCCCAGCAAGGCGAGCGCTCCGGCGCATGAAAGACCGGCCGGGCCGCCGCCCACGACTGCCACTTTTCTCCCGGTCGCCGGAGCGCTTGCAAGAGGGAATGCACTGCGGCGGTAAACATAATCCATCGCATACCGCTGCAGTCGGCCAATCATGATTGGCTTATGCTCCGACCCCAACACACAGGCGCCTTCACAGAGTTCCTGCACTGGACACACACGCGCGCAAGTAGCTCCCAATAGATTCGCCGACAGAATTGTTTTGGCCGAGCCTAGCGTATTTTCTGTTGCAATTTTTTTTATGAATCCCGCGATGTCGATATGAGTGGGACACGCGTGCGTACACGGCGCGTCATAGCAATACAGGCACCGATTCGCCTCGACGAGCGCCTCCTGCTTCGAAAGAGCCGGCAAAGCTTCCGCTAAAGCGTCTTCGCGTTGGACCAATTGATTTTCCCTTAGGTTTGCACTTCGGGGGGCAATCTACAGAGTGTAGAAGGTTGTACTCTTGACACTCAAGGCGTTTTTGCTTTAATTTTGTTCTCTGCACCTCGGAACAAGCTTCGACATCGTGCCTCCCTACTAATTCTCTATGTCAACCGGCAGTGAATTGGGCGAAGCTATCGTCTCGTCCGCACTTTACAACGAAGATCTAGCGCCAGTACCTCACAATAAGCGCACCTGGGGCATCTACAACTACGCCTCTCTTTGGGTCGCGATGAGCGTCTGCATCCCCACGTACATGCTTGCATCCGGCCTAATTGCGGGCGGCATGAGTTGGAAACAGGCGATCGGCACCATCCTACTGGGCAACATTATTGTCCTGGCGCCGATGATCCTAAACGCACATGCCGGAACGAAGTATGGCATTCCGTTTCCCGTTTTTGTGCGCGCTTCGTTCGGTGTTAGGGGAGCGAACGTTCCCGCTGTGCTTCGCGCCGCAGTGGCTTGCGGCTGGTTTGGCATTCAAACCTGGATCGGCGGCCAGGCGATCTATTCAATGCTCAAGATCCTCTTCCCGGCGGTTTCTAATTATCCGATCGCTTCGTGGATCTGCTTCTTCGCCTTCTGGCTGCTCAACATGTTCGTCGTGTGGCGAGGCATCGAAGCCATCAAATTCCTGGAAGGAATCGGAGCACCGTTCATGCTGGCGGTGGGTCTTTTACTTTTGTGGTGGATTACGCGCAAAGCCGGGGGCCTTGGTCCGGTTTTGCAGAGTCAGGGGAAATTCCGCACTACCCGGGAATTTCTGCACTTCTTTATTCCCTCCCTGACGGGCATGGTTGGTTTCTGGGCGACTGTTGCGCTGAACATACCGGATTTCACTCGCTATGCGAAATCGCAGAGAGCGCAAATCCTTGGCCAGATGCTGGGACTGCCGCCCGCTATGACGGCGTACTCGTTTATCGGAGTCGCGGTCACTTCTGCTTCCGTCGTCTTATTTGGTGAGGCAATCTGGGATCCGGTTGCGTTGCTCGGCCGCTTTCAGCAGCCTTTGATCGCTGCCATCGCTTTGATTGCGCTCCTGCTCGCCACGCTCAATACCAACGTGGCCGCAAACGTTGTTTCGCCATCGAATGATTTTTCCAATCTGAATCCGCGTCTGATTTCATTCCGCACCGGCGGGCTCATCACAGGGGTAGTTGGCCTGCTGATGATGCCATGGAAGCTACTTACGGATTTTCAGAGCTATATCTTTGGCTGGCTGGTCGGCTACTCCGGACTGCTGGGACCGATCGCCGGCGTGATGATTACCGACTACTTCCTGATACGTAAAACCCGTCTGGATGTTGCAGCACTTTACACACGGGGCGGAGTCTACGAATACAAGAACGGCATCAATTACAAAGCGATTCTTGCACTTGCGGCAGGCGTCGTCGTGGCTCTTATTGGAATCGCCGTCCCGCAGCTCCGTTGGCTCTACGATTACGCGTGGTTTGTGGGCTTCTTCGTTTCGGGCACTCTCTACTACGTCACAGCAGCTAAATCAGCACCGGCAGTTGGCTAAATAAGGGCCAACATCAACCGGCGGCATTCGCCTTCCGCGCTAATGTCCTTAATTTCGCGAAAACCGCTGGCAAATAGCAACGTTCGCAGTGCTTGCGGGTCAATGTGCCAGGAGGGCGGATCTCCTACTTCGCTCGCCAGCGCGTCCATTGATGTCTCATGCTGTAAGTCATCATGCCGCCGGACCATGTAATCGAATACCAACGCACTGGAGGACGGCAGCGATCCTAGGAAGCGCAATATCGAGACAATTGTTTGCGGCATCGAAATCCGTCCGCCAAGCCAGGATACGAACGTAATCCTGTCGGTCGAGAGTCCAGCATCGCGCAGTACTGAGCCGACGGGCTGTTCTCCTGCGTTGTCCAATTCTTTTACAACAGAGAAGACACGCATTTCCGTCGGCAACTGACGTTCTGGAAGATCGCAGCGATCGCCGATTGCAAGATATTGCGTCGCGCCTCGCCGAATCGCCGCCACTAGCTCGTCGTTTATGTGCCGGCAAGCGGCCACAGTGGTCTCTATTTCGGTAATCATGGGGTCTCCTCAACTGGTTTTCTCGCCCATCCGCAACGCCCACGCATGTTCTGGCGAAATGTTTCCCTTTCCTCCGGAGTCATGTGCTCCCATCGCTCTCGTATGCGGCGCCGCCAATGGGCGCCTCCGCCATGACCCAGCCGCAGTCCTCCCAGCAGGATCTTACTGAGTATCAGCAGCCCCAGGGCCTGCCAGAACGTAATGGCGTGCCCTGCGAAGAGCGCCGGAACCAGCCAATTCCACAAACTCATCACCACGAACGCGAACAGGAAGGTGGCGGCAACCATCACCACTAGAAACGCAGCCCCTCGGAAAATCCATCTCTTCTTCATCTGTCCATTCCTCATCTACTTATGAATTCCTGATAAATTGCATCTAACCGCCGCCGCAGATGCATCACGGCATAGCGTTTTCGTGCTAGTAAAGTGTTTACATTCATGCCCGTTTCGCGGGCTAACTCCGGAAAACTGCGGCCTTCTATTTCGTGGGCTACAAACACTTCGCGCTGGGCTTCCGGTAGTTCCTCAAGTGCTGCATCCAGTTCATCCAGTAAAACGCTGCGGATGTATATCTCATCGGGGTCCGCATCCGGGGTGGGCAGTATGTCTTCTAGGCCGAGATCGTCATCGTCCTGGTCAATATACAGTCCTTCCGGTTGGCGTTTATTCCGCCGAAATAGGTCGATAATCCGGTTTCGCGCGGTCTGATAGAGCCATGCGCTTACATGCTCCACCGGCTTCATCAGGTCGTAGGAAGCGACCAATTGATAGAAAACATCCTGCACAATGTCTTCCGCATCGCCCGAGTCGGTAACGCGTTTTCGGATGAAATTCAGCAGGCGCCGGCGCTCTCGTTGAAAAATCTCGGAGAGCCGCCCTTGCTGCTCTTTCCGAACTTCGATACTCAGCGCTTCGTTCACCTACTGAGAAAGACGAAAATGACTGGCCGAAAATTGTAATTCGGCGAAAGTTTTTTGTTTAGGCGTTTTTAGTGCGATGGAAACGTTGTCTCCTCTTACTTAAAAACGTATCATCTAAAACCCTCGCGCAAAACGCGCACGGGATCGAGCACGCCGCGCAAGATTTTGCAAGTTGCGCTACTGCATAGCGGCGCGCATCCGTGCCCTTTGCGCTACTGATTAATCACGCTGCCATCATCGCGACGCACTATCCCCCAGCCGCCGTTCAACGGTTTGCGGCTTCCTGTTTCCGCGCCGAACGGATATTTGGCCGCCGCCTTTTCATTGACTTCCACGCCCCAACCCGGTTTTTCATTCGCGAATACGTACCCGTCTTTATATACCGGGTAGCCCTCGAAAACCTCTTCAATGCGGCTGTCCGGGAATGTCCATTCCTGGACCCCGAAGTTGGAACTGATCAGGTCGAGAGTGACGTTGGCGCAATGACCAACCGGCGAAACATCACCGGGGCCATGCCAGGCGGTCTTCACCTGAAATGCTTCGGCCAACGCCGCAATTTTGCGGCACGGCGTCAGACCACCGGCCTGTGATACGTGAACGCGGATGTAATCAATCAGACGGTCACGAATCACGCTTTGCCACTCATGAGGGCTATTAAACAGCTCTCCCATCGCCAGCGGCGTGGCACACTGGGCGCGAATTTGGCGGAAATATTCGATGTTCTCGGGAGAAAGAACATCCTCCAGGAAGAACAGCCTAAACTGCTCCATGTCTTTCGCATATTGCACCGCAAGCCGTGGCGGGACGCGCTCATGAACGTCGTGAAGAAGCTCAATGTCCAGGCCAAGCTCTTTGCGTGCCGCTTCAAACAGTTGGAGGGTGCGGCGGACATACGGCCAAGGCTCAAATACCGGATCTCGTGGCGAGGGAGACGATTGGGACCCTCCGGCAGCACCATAAGCGGCCATCCCCGGAACGCCAACCTGCAGTCGCACTACTTTAATTCCTCGCGCCATTATCTTGCGAGCGCTGTCGATCGTTTCCGGAATCTCGGTGCCCGCAGCATGCGAATAAATAAGTGCGCCGCGCCGGCACTTGCCGCCCAACAACTCGTACACCGGCATGTTGGCCAGCCGTCCCTTGATGTCCCACAACGCCTGGTCCACACCACTGATCGCGTTGTTCAGAACCGGTCCATTTCGCCAGTACGATGAGTTGTACATCGCCTGCCAGAGATCCTCAATATCGTCGGTAGGCCGTCCAATCAGTAGCGGCTTTAAATACTTCTCAACTGCGGGGACAACCAGATCGGCGCGCTGGGTGAACGTCGCACAGCCGTAACCGTATAAGCCGTCCTGATCGGTGAGTATCTTTACAACCACCAGTCGGACACCCGAAGGTTGAGTCGCGATAACGGAAATGTCGCGAATTTTCGGCGACGCCATTCCTCGCAATACCGGAGCTGCTAGTGGCAGCGCCGCCAAACGCATGAAGTCTCTTCGATACAAAGTCGACTGCCCTCCCAAGCCGCCAATTTAGATAAAAGGAAATCTTATGCTACTCCAAAGGCGAACCGGCGCAAAACGGGCGCGGGACTGAGGGCACCGCGCAAAGATTTAACGAGTTCCGATATTGACTCGCGGCGCACATCCACCCTTTGCTTCGGGAGACCCAGCGCAAACTTGGAGAATGTTCTAGCCTGTCTGTTAGCGTGAGTCACACTGCAACCCTTCTCATCGACTGCCCGGATCAGAAAGGACTCATTGCGCGTGTGTCCGGCATGCTCTACGCAAATGGCGCAAACATTCTACACGCCGATCAACACCAGGACCATGAGGCCGGCCTGTTTTTCATGCGTGTCGAGTGGGAGTTGAACGGGTTCGAACTCACTACATTCCAGGAAGAATTTTCGCGCCTGGCTCCTACGCTCGAAATGCACTGGCGGCTGGAGGTTTCCTCCTTCAAACCTCGAGTCGCCGTATTTGTCTCTCAATACCTACATTGTTTGATCGATCTGTTGTATCGCCGCCAATCCGGCGAGTTGTCCTGCGAGATTCCGCTGATTTTCAGTAATCACGACACCGCCTCGGCACTCGCGGAATTTTACGGCGTTCCCTTTCATCTGGTCTCCATCGCCCCAGACACCAAAGCCGCGGCGGAGGCCGAGCAACTGCGTCTACTGGCGGAACACAAAGTGGATCTCATCGTGCTCGCGCGCTACATGCAAATCCTTTCGCCCGAGTTTGTGGCGCTTTACCCAAACCGCATCATTAACGTTCATCACTCGTTTCTACCGGCCTTCATCGGCGCCCGCCCGTATCACCGGGCCTTCGAACGCGGCGTCAAACTGATTGGCGCCACCAGCCATTACGTGAGCGAGGTTCTGGACGATGGGCCTATCATCGAACAGGATGTCACTCGCGTATCGCATCGCGACCAACTAGAGGATTTGATCGAAAAAGGCCGCGACCTGGAGCGTGTTGCGCTGTCGCGTGCTGTACGCTGGCACCTGGATCATCGGATTCTGTCATATGGCAATAAGACCGTTGTGTTTGACTAGAAAGCGGCAGGAGTCAAGATAGTGGCCAGAACATTAGTCGCAATCACAGGCGCATCCAGTGGCATTGGTGAAGCATTTGCCCGCCGGCTTGCCCCGGAACACGACCTTTTCTTAGTTGCCCGCAGAAAAGATCGGCTGGAAAAATTGGCCTCCGAACTCTCGATGGCGTATCCGGCGCGGGTTGAAATCTCGACCGCCGATCTGACGGTGGACGACGACGTTGACGGCGTCGCCCAACGCCTGGCTACCGACACCAGACTGGCGCTGCTGGTCAACAACGCCGGCTTCGGATCACGCGGCCTGTTC
>Ga0207085_1073_pt1 | contig 15867 bp, 7 predicted proteins | sample Alteio_BWMinHeat_53_FD_153542 | JGI IMG/M metagenome (GOLD analysis project Ga0207085, IMG submission 153542) | Enriched cells from forest soil in Barre Woods Harvard Forest LTER site, Petersham, Massachusetts, United States -... | ecosystem: Environmental > Terrestrial > Soil > Temperate forest >...
CGCCGCCGTACCTCGTGCAGCGTATTGAATTTCAGGGATTGCACAAATTCAGTGACCGCTACATGCGCCGCCGCATCCCCCTGCGAGAAGGGCGGCCGGTCGACGACCGGGCGCTCGAAGCCGGCCTTGCTCGCATCGCGCGCACCGGCTATTTCAAACCGATCCGCAAAGAAGACGTTCACGTTCGAATGGATGACGGGACGCACACGGCCAACGTCTCCATCCACGTCGAAGAAGCCGGCCAGCAGCGCGCCTCTTTGATTGGAGGACACGCGCAATTCGGCAGCACCCTCGGCATTGCCTACACCGTCTTTGATCTCCTGAATCGCGAGGAACTTCTCTCCGCGCAACTCGAAGGCGGACCGGAGAGTTTGCAAGTCATGCTGGGCCTAGCCAAGGAAGGCATCTTCGGCACGCGCGCCTCGCTGGCCTTTTCTGTTTTCAACAATGTTGTTCGCCCGAGGTTCGCGAGCAGCGCGCAGGGGCCGTTCTTCAGCTCACACAGCGAAGGAATCACTGTCCCCTGGAGCTACGCGATCAATAGCACGGACTCGGTCGTCCTCAACTACACACTCTCTCGAACGATGACGGAGTACCCAGTGACGACGCCCGCGGCCGTCCCCGGCGTGACTATTGGTAACGTTCGAAACGACATTTCCATGCACTCGCTAGGAATGGGTTGGGCGCACGACATCGGAAACGAACGACTAGCCTTTTCAAACTCGGTCTCCGGGGGAGTTCTGGGCGGCGGCGAAAACATGCTTCGTTCTTCCGGTGAATACGGCCGAATCGCGCACGATCCGGTTTTCTCTCAAGGCAACTCCTGGGCCTTCCGCACGACATTTAGTGGCGCAGGCAGCTACCGCGGCGACTTGCCATTTCATGCGCGCTTGTTCTCGGCGGATGAAATCGTGCGCGGGCTGCGTCCCGGCGAGCTCGGCCCCGACGCGCTGATCTTCAAATCGATCAGCTCGGGTGCACCCGCACTTTCCGCAGCCCCCGCTGGTGCAAATCTCATCGGCGGGGCGAATGCCGAGTATCGCGTCCCGCTCGGCGGCGGGACGGAAGCCGCATACTTTTTCGACCTCGGATCCGGCAGGCTCCTCCCGAATTGGCTAGGACCTTCGCGGCCCCTGCTCCTGAGCTCTACCAACGGCGTGCTTCACGGTTCCACGGGAATCGAATTTCGCTGGACCGTTCCCGGTGTCAACGTTCCAATCCGCGCTTACTACGCCGTAAATGTGTTGCGCTTGAACCGCTCCATCCGGCTTTCGGACAAGTCCGTCCTCTTCGCGCGAAATCGCTTCTCCGCTTTCGGCTGGGGGCTCGGTTCGCTGTTCTAAGCTGCGCGTCTGTACTACACTTCCCGAACCATGAAACACGGCAAACTCATCAAACAGGCCGCGCGCCTGGCGGAACCATTTTGCGTCACCAAAGGTGAAAAGTTCCGCCTGAAGGATTGGGACCCCTCAGATACCACCGGGGTCAAGAGCAAAGAACATGCACAGGAGATCCTCGATGGCCGAGTTGGCGTTCTTAGCCGGCTCCAGGAAAAGCTCTACGCCCAGGATCGTTGGGCCGTGCTCATCGTTCTGCAGGCGCTGGACGCTGCCGGCAAGGACGGCGTGGTCAAGCACGTCATGTCCGGAGTAAACCCACAAGGATGTGAAGTCCATTCCTTCAAATCGCCTAGCAATGAAGAGTTGGACCACGATTACCTGTGGCGAGCGCACAAATGCGTCCCCGCCAAAGGGAAAATTGGAATCTTCAACCGCTCGTATTATGAAGAAGTGCTTGTCGTAAGAGTCCACCCGCCACTGCTGAGAGCGGAGAAACTTCCGGACAGCTTGATCACCAAGCACATCTGGGATGAGCGCTATGAGGACATCAATGCTTTTGAAGAGTATCTGACCTGCAATGGAGTCGTGATTCGAAAATTCTTTCTGCATGTCTCGAAGAAAGAACAGAAAAAACGATTCCTCGAGCGCCTGGAAGATCCGAAAAAAAACTGGAAGTTTTCCATGGCGGACGTCACCGAACGCGGCTTCTGGAAGGACTACCAGGAAGCTTACGAAGAGATGATCCAGAGAACGGCCACAAAACATGCGCCGTGGTTCGTGGTTCCTGCGGACAACAAGTGGTTTACGCAGCTGATTGTGGCTTCCGCGATTATCCAGGCCTTAGACGAACTCCATCTCTGCTTCCCGGAGGTCGACAAGGCAAAGAAGAAAGAGCTGGAAGCCGTTCGAGAGTCCCTGTTGGCCCTGAAGGATTAGATCGCCGCTTCAGCCCCGAGAATGGGTTGGGAGCGGGTATCCCGCCCTCTCTCGAGGCCAAGCCACCCGCTCCACCACAGAACGTGCAATTAGCCGCAAAGCAAGTGCCATTCCCCGCAGAATCAGACCATGCGTTAAGTGGTTGCTTAGGAATCGATTAGATATCAGTCCGGGTTCCGAAGAGAATTTTCTCTTCTCAACTATCAAAACCTATGGAGATGCCATATGGAATCACGGAGATTTCAATAATCCCCATCCCTACTTCCATTCGAAGCTTTGTTGCAGACCTCCAACTCTCACGTCGAATGTGCCCGGCTCCACAATTCGCTTGTTCTCCATACCGATAAAAGACAGGTCGTCGGCAGTCAATTCGAACGACAGATGCCGGCTCTCTCCCGGTTGCAAGGGAACTTTCGCAAAGCGCTTCAATCGTCTTAATGGCTGCGTCACGCTGGCAAATCGTTTGCTCAGATAAAGTTGCACGACTTCCTTCCCGGCGCGGTCCCCGGTATTCTTCACCGTCACTTCCACCTGTACGGTTGGATTTCCGGCAGCCGCGGCTAGCGCCACGTGCAAATCCGAATACGAAAAGCTGGTGTAGCTCAGACCGGCTCCGAATTCGAATTGCGGCGTGCCTTGCGCCTTTCCTTCTCCGTTGTCTTCTCCTTCAAATACTTTGTGATCGTATGTAAATAGGCGGTCCGCCCATCGCGGATAGGTGATGGGCAGCTTGCCGCTGGGATTTACGTCGCCAAAGAGTACGTCGGCGATAGCTTGCCCGCCTTCGTTGCTGGGGTTGTAGGCCATCACGATGGCTTTGGCAGAGTCCGCGACGCGGCTGATGAGCCGTGGGCGTCCTTCCGTCAACACCAGAATTACGGGCTTCTTGGTTTCCGCGATTTTTCGAACCAGATAAAGCTGCGCGTCCGGCAGATTCAAATCGACGATGTTTCCCGGAGTCTCTGCATACGCCCATTCCCCAATGCAGATCACCACGGCATCTGCTTTCGATGCCGCCTCGGCCGCTTTCGCGATATCAACTTCGTGGTCGTACGTCGTTCCCGGCGCGTAGGTCACGTTACCTGCGCCGATTTTTTCCTGGATCGCTTTGAGAATTGTAGGACGATCCTTCGGATACGCGCTCGCGCGGTCGCCCTGCCAGGTGTAGGTCCATCCGTTATTCAGCGGAATCAGCGAATCCGCGTCCGGCCCAGTCACTAGCACGTGCGCCGTTTTCGAAAGGGGCAGTGTGTGACTTTCGTTCTTCAGCAGCGTGATGGACTCGCGTGCGGCGTCCAAACTCGCCTGCCGCGATTCGGGCGAACCAATCACGGTATTCGCTTCCATGCCGCGGAGCGGATCGTCGAAGAGTCCCATCTGATACTTCACTATGAGGATGCGCCGCACCGCTTCGTCCACTCGGCTCACCGGCACTTTCCCTTCTTGCACCAGTGCGAGGAGCAGATCGCTAAAGCTGTAATCGCTCGGCACCATGCTCATGTCAATCCCGGCAAGCACGGAGATTCGCGTGGCTTCCTTTTCATTGGCCGCGATGTGGTGTACGGAGACCAGCTTTTTGATATCCATCCAATCAGACACCACGATCCCTTGCAAGCCCAGCTCACCCCGCAAAACATCTTTTAACAAATAGCTGTTGGCGTGGCCTGGAATTCCGTTTACCTCGCTCGAATTCACCATCACCGTGTGTGCGCCCGCCTTTACCGCCCCCGCAAAGTTCGGAAGAAAAAATTCCCGCAGCGTAATTTCTGGAATCAGCGCGGGTGACCGATCGCCGCCCGTCGAGGGATAGCTGTACCCGATGTAGTGCTTCAGCGAAGCGGATACGTTGACCGGACTGGAAATATCACTTCCTTCATAACCGCGCACCGTCGCCACTCCCATCACCGTCGCGAGATAGGTGTCTTCGCCGAAAGTCTCCCACAATCGCGACCACAGCGCCTGCCTCCCCGCATCCAGCACCGGCGAAAATGACCACGGAATTCCCGCTTTGCGTGTTTCGGCAGCGGCGATCTGGCTGCCGCGCAGCATCAATTCCGGATTCCACGTCGCGGCCATCGCCAGCGGCTGCGGAAAGAGCGTGCTTCCCGCGATGTAATTCGCTCCATGAATCGTATCGATCCCATACAGCACCGGGATCTGCAGGCGCGTCTTTTTCGCCTCTTGCTGAATGGCGCGAATAATCTCGTGCCAGGTCTGCTCGGAAAGTGCTTGATCGTTCACATTCAAAATGGAACCGGCGCCGTACTCCCCGACGGCTTTGTGCAGCTTTGCCGCGTTGATTCGAATGTCTGGGCCTTGCCCGTCCGTGACCATCCCGATTTCCAGCTGCGTCATCTGGCCGACTTTTTCCTTGAGCGTCATCTGCCCAAGGATTTTTTCGACGGCCGCAGCGGACGCACTGGCCGCTGGACCTGCCGGTGTAAGGTTTCTTTGCAGAAATGTCTGGCTGTCAACAACCCCTGCACCGGGATTATCGGCCCCCGACGGCAATGCCAAAAACATGCAAACAGCCAGTACAATAACGATATGCCTCGACTTCTGAAATGGGGTGTGCACGCGTATCTCCTTGGGGAGCATCCTAACTCCGGAAGCCGCAAAAATACAAATTTTCCGCATACAAATTTTTGATGGTTGCTCGGCCGAAAACTGATACCTTGCCTCCTGTGCGAAAGAATGCAGTTTGCTAATTCCTCGATTCGGGAGTTCCGTCGATGAAACAAGCAGCGGCCGTGATCGGATTAGGTTTTGTCGGCAGAGCGCATTTGGAAGCTCTGCGAAGAATGGGCGTCCCCGTGGTCGGCATGCTCGGCAGCTCCCTCGAGCGCAGCGAAGAGGCTCGCGCCTCGCTAGGCCTTGAACGCGCCTATGCTTCTCTCGAAGAGTTGGCAGCCGACCCAAAAGTCAGCGTTGTGCACATCTGCACTCCGAACCATGTGCATTTCGAACAGGCCAGCCGCATGCTGCGTGCCGGCAAGCACGTGCTCTGTGAAAAACCTCTGGCGATGGATTCGCGCGAATCGGAAATGCTGGTCAAACTCGCGAAGGAATGCAAACGCGTCGGAGGCGTGGCTTACAACCTTCGCTACTACCCCCTCTGCCAGGAAGCCAGAGCCGCGGTAGCGAGCGGCGCCATCGGCCAGCCTCGCCTAGTCCATGGAAGTTTTCTCCAGGATTGGTTGCTTTTCCCTAGCGATTGGAACTGGCGCCTCGATTCGAAACTCGGCGGTGAACTCCGCGCCGTCTCTGACATCGGCACCCATTGGCTCGATCTGATGATGTGGATTACCGGGAGCAAAGTGACCGAAGTGTGCGCGGATCTTGCCACCGTTGTCCCCGTGCGCCGCCGCCCGCGTGGCCGTGTCGAAACCTTCCAGAAAGCAGCCAATGTCGAATTCGACGAGATTCCCATCACCACCGATGACTATGCCTCCGTCCTCTTGCATTTCGAAAACGATCTGCGCGGGGTGATGACCGTCTCGCAAGTCAGCGCCGGCCGCAAAGCGCGCCTCTGGTTCGAGATCGACGGCACCAAAGCTTCCCTCGCCTGGAACTCCGAATCTCCTAATACGCTGTGGATCGGCCACCGCGAAACCGCCTGCGAAGAACTTCCCAAGGATCCCGCCATGATGAATCCGGCTGCGCGAGGTTACGCCGCCTATCCCGGCGGCCACGCTGAAGGCTATCCCGATACTTTCCTCCAGCTTTTCCGCGAGTTTTACAAATACATCGACGCTGGAGACTTCACCGCGCCTCAACCCTTCCCGAATTTTGTCAATGGCAACCAGGAATTGCTTCTCTGCGAAGCCATCGCCAAGAGCGCACAGGATCGCGCGTGGCTGGAAGTTCTCTGGGATTGAGTGCTCCGCCTCAGCGCGGTGGAGCGTACTGATAGCGCAGGCTCGGCGGCATACGATCCGAGCGCATCCGCGTGTTGTATTCAAGCTGGTATCCCAGATGCTCCGCGTCCGCGGGATATTCCTTGCCCTCTGGATAGGGATACGCCAGCAGTGAATGACGCGGCAGCGGCTCCACGGTAAACGCATGCGCCGCGTAAAAATCCAGATCCTTCTCAAAACCGTCCGCATAAAAAAAGTAGTCGCGCACCCATCCTGCAGGCAACGCCGGAAGCTGCCGCGGATCGAAGTCCAGCTTCAGGCCTTCGCCGGAGCCAAACACCACGAAGCGGTCGTCTGAAGCTCGCAACAAATCAAACACGTCTCCGTACCGCGTGTAATTTCCCGCAGCGCGCGCGTAGGGGCCTGTCATGCTGCGATGCGAGTACGAATAGACCGTATCGCTCGCCGGGTGCAGCCGAGTCTCCAGCGGGTATCCGACGAAATCGAGCGACGCTTTTGCTAGCGGCACTTGCTCCACGCGCACGTCCTTCACTTCTTCCGTTTGGTCGATTCGAGTCGCATCCCAATAAATCTTCAAATTGTTGACGATTCGAAGCCGCCGCGTTCCCGCAGGAAGTTTGCCGGTTAAATCCGCAACCATCGTGCGCTCCAGCCCCGCCGGAAAACCCATATCCTCCACCACGCGCACCCATTTCCCTTGCGCGTCGAGCGCTTCCACATATGGCGCGATCACCTTGATCCCCGCCTGATCCGCCGCATACATGGACGTCGCCGTGAAATAGTCCGTATAGCCATCGATGATCAATCGCAACGGCTTCTTCACTTCCCATTCTCCCAGGTCGAGTTCAATCCAATGCAATTTCGCAAATCCTGCGAACGGCAACTCTTCGAAATCCGTCACGTACTTGCGATCGCGCTTCGAAAGCAGCGCCAGCACATCATTTCCATGATCGTCCCAAGCCCCGACTGGTGCCCGCGCATCGCGGCTTGCGATCACGTGAAACTCCGGAAAAGGAGGCGTGCTGGCAAAACGCTCGTTCGGAAAAACCTCATACGCCGCCGGATGATCGATCGCCAGCAGCCGCACTTGATCCAAATAGACCGTCTCTTCCATCGGCTCCATGAACCGGAAGCTGAGCATCCCGTTGCGCGGCTTGACGCTGCGGCCGGAAACTTTCAGGTACTCGTCCGGATCGGGAACGTCCCGTTCCCCCGGCGCGACCCAGTGTCCGACAACTCCTGGCCCGATCATGTCCGCAATAAACTCATACTCCCGTCCATTCCACGAAAACAAAACCGGACAAGAACTCCCGCGCCGGTCCAGCTCCGCAATTCTCTGCGCCTTGTTCGCGGCAAGATTGATTTCGTCCTGCGGCACGCCCGTCGGCCACAGCAATCGAATCACCTCGGCGTTTCGCTCCGCTCCGAGGCCCGCGAGAATCGGCAACGCGCTCTGCCCCAGATAGCCCGAAGCGCCCGCTACTTCCCATTTCTGATAGAGCGTCCCCGCGTAAAGTTCCACCTTCGTCCCAATCCCGCTTTTGTTGTCATTCAATGCCTTCAGGTCGATGCGCATCCAGTTGTTTTTGTTCCCGCCCTCGTTGCGCAGTACCACGGTGCCGCCGCCGAGTTGTGTGACCACCAGATCCGCCGCGCCTCTGCCTTCGATATCCCCCACCGCAATCGCCTGAGGCTGATTCAACCTGACGCCGTCGAGATGCACATCCTTCGTGACGTCGCTCCAGCCCTTGCTTCCTAAATTCCGCAGCAAGCGGATTTCCGCTCCGCCGCTTGATTCTCCCGCCGCCACAAGATCGATCCACCCGTCATTGTCATAATCGATCGCCGCAATTCCCCATCCGCGCTGCCAGCCGAAATCCGGCAGCACCACGCGCTCCAACCGCTTCCCTTCCACGTTCCGCCACAAACTGATCCCCGGCGCGCCCACATGCGTGAACGCCAGGTCCATCCATCCATCCTTGTCAAAATCAAACGCCACCACGCCCACCGCCGGCGACAAATTTTCCTTGCTGAAGTCAATTCCGGGCAGTGGCGTGAATTTTCCTTCACGCGGATTCAGATAAATCGTAGCTCCCGCCGGACCGCCCGCGAACACGAAGTCGATGGCCCGATCATTATTAAAATCCGTCGTGACAACGCCAGCGCCCGTAGCCGCAATACCCAGCGCCGTCTCCCCCGAAACGTCGGTAAACGTGCTGTTCCCATTGTTCCGCCAGAGAATATTGTGCGCTGCCGCGCCTGGCGATCCCGAGTCCGCAGCCATCGTGATATACAGATCCAAATCGCCGTCGTGGTCGTAGTCCACAAACGTGACGCCCACGCATCCCTTGTCCCGCCGGATTCCCGTTTTCTCCGTCACGTCCTCAAACTTGCCGTCGCCCTTGTTGTGCAGCAGCCGCACGCCGTCGCTCAAACAAACCGCCAGATCCGTGTGGCCGTCATTATCGAAATCGCCCGCGACGCAGCCGAGCCCGCTGCCTTTAAGATCGATGCCTGCCTCCTGCGTCACATCCCCGAATCTGCCGGCGCCAAGATTGTGCAACAAGCGGCTCCTGCCATTCGCCTCGGCACTCACCAGAAAAAGATCCGGTTTCCCGTCCCCGTCGTAATCGAAGAAACACGCTCCCGTGCTCGGTCCAGGCGCGCTATTACTCTCGGCGTTTTTGGCAACGAATGCGTTCGACACTGGCGCAAATCGCACCGGAATCGCGGCCGGCACTTCCACAACCGAACTGCGTGGCAGCTCCGCGAGCGAATACCGCCCCTGATCACCGTAACCCGCGCCAAACGGTGCCCCCAGGTGTTCCGTCGTGATTTTCTGAAAGCGCGCCAAGTGCTCCCGCGCCGACGCCCCATCTCCCTTGCGCTGAAGAGCCCGCGCTAATCCAAACTCCGAGGAAGCATGATAAGGATAAAGCGTCAGCCCCTTTTGAAACGCCGCGATGGCCTCGTCATACTTCTGCATCTGCGTGTTCAGGTAACCGACAAAATAGTAGGCGTCCGCCTCTTGCGTGATTTCCGTGACGTGCTGAAACGCCGCGATCCCTTTTTCCGTTTCTCCAAGATCTTTGTAGACTAGCCCGAGGTTGTACCACGCGTACGGATCTTTCGGCAGTTGCTGAGTCGCCTCTTCCAACGCCGTCCGCGCCGCCTCCAGCTTTTGCTGCCCCAATAACGCGATACCAAGATTCAGCCGCGCCACGGCAAATTTCGGATCGGCCGCCAGCGCCTGTTCAAAATATTTTTGCGCGTCCGCGGACCGTTGTTGATTCATATACGCCACGCCCAGCGTATTGAAGCGGTAGGCCTCCGCCGCATTTGCAACGGTCGCCGGTTTCTTCGGCGCAGCAGCTTTTTCTTGCGCGGGCATCGCGTTCGAACGCAGCAACAGCGCGGCACAACAAACCAAAACAAAACAAGCGGATATAACCACTGCTTTGCGCCCATACCGGATTTTCATGATTTGTTTTCTTCCCATTCGCCCAGGATCCCAAAATCTCTTGCTGCAGCATCCGCGCCATTGGAATTCTGTGGGCTGCCCCACTCATCGTCAATCGTTTTGTGACGCTTCCGCCTTTTTCTTCCGCGCGCTTGACCTCCATCGCGCACCCGCATACTCTCGCCCATTACCCTATGCACCTTTCTTCCTATTCCACCATCCAAGAAATCTCCCAGGGCATCCGTTCGAAAGCTTTCTCCCCCATCGAAATCGTTGACGCCCATCTCCAGCGCATCGCTTCCTGCGAACCAAAGCTCAACGCCTTTGTCCAACTGGACCAGCATGAAGCCCGCCTTCAAGCCGCCGCGGCCCAATCCTCCGTCTTGCGCGGTGATCCTCTCGGCCCGCTCCACGGCGTCCCCCTCACCGTCAAGAGCTGCATCGACGTCACCGCATGGCCTTGCCCCGCAGGTTCCCTTCTCCGCAAAGACTACGTGCCCCACGAAGACGCCCCGCTCGTCTCGCGCCTCAAAGCCGCAGGCGCCATACTCCTCGGTAACACCAACACACCCGAATTCTTGATGGCCTACGAGACCAACAATCTGCTCAACGGGAAAACCAGCAATCCCTGGAATCTGTCCTACTCCGCCGGAGGTTCCAGCGGCGGCGAAGCCGCAGCCATCGCTGCAGGATGCTCCGCGGGCGGAGTTGGCAGCGACGGCGGCGGTTCGATTCGCGTTCCCGCACATTTTTGCGGCATCTGCGGTCTCAAGCCCACTCCCGGCCGCATCCCTTCCACGGGTCATTTCCCTCCCGGCACCGGTGCCTTCTCTTGGATTGGTGTTGTCGGCCCAATGGCTCGCACCATCGCGGATGTGCGCTTGCTCTTCGAAGTGATGGCCGGCCCCGACCCAGGTGACGCCCTCAGCGCGCCAGTTCCGCCGCGCCGTTATAGCGAGAGCGATCTGCGCGGCCTGCGGGTCGGAATTCTGGAAAGCGATGCGCTCGGCGTAGCAACACCCGAAACGCGCGCTGCGGTCGCACGTGCCGCAAAATTCCTCGCCGAAAAAGGATTCGTAGTGGAACCGTTCCACCTCAACGGCTTGGATCGCGCCCTGGAGCTTTGGTGGTTCTTCTTCGGCCAAGTCATTAGCCATCTGCTCCGCCACAGCCTCGCCGGTCACGAAGATCACCTCAGCCCCATGCTGCTCGAATATCTCTCTCGCACCACGTCGGGAAACTCCGTCACACTCGATCAATTCATGAAAGCCTGCGCCGACCGCGATCTCCTACGCGCCGAAATTCTCCGCCAGCTGCAAGGCGTCCCAATCTTGCTCTCACCCGTCTCTTCGAATCCCGCCTTTCGTCACGGCGAAGGAAACTACGCCCCCCGCACCGGCTATCTCGACACCATGCCCTTTTCCCAATGGCTGAACTTGACCGGCTTTCCCGGCGCCTCCGTCCCCGTAGGTCATTCGAATGAAGGCCTGCCCATCGGCGTCCAGGTCATCGGCCGCCCCTTCGAAGACGAATTGGTATTGTCAGTCGCCGAAGCCATCGAGGCCGCGCGCGGGCCGTGGCAACCTCCGCCCATGGAAATCGCCTAGCGCAACGGGCACCTCAAGGCGGAGGCTGCTGCTTAAGTTCCGGATTGGGCACCAGAAGTTCACCCGCCGATTCGCGTTCCTTGTCCAGCCGTCTATCGATCGTTTTTTCTGCTGCCGCGAACTCGGCCCGCGCCTCTTTCTGTCGTCCCAGCTGTGCGAGAATTCTCCCCCGAAAAAAGTGGCTGCCATGTGTTTCCGGCGACAGACGTACGGCCGCATCCGCCATTTTCAAGGCCTCGGGCAATTTCTGTTGTTTCTGATAAAGCTTGGCCAGTCCCAGGTACGCTCCTTCGCTCTTCGCGTCTCGTTCCAGCGCCTCGCGAAAAGATTTCTCGGCCTCATCATCCTTTTGCAAGCGTGCGTAGAGAACTCCCAGTTGCTCGTAGTTGTCGGCCAGCTCGGGCTCCAGCGCGATATCCTTGCGAAACTCCGCCTCCGCTCGCTCGTTGTCGCCCGCTCCCATGTACGCCATTCCCAAGTCGAAATGCAGAAAGGGGAGGTTCGCGTTTCCGGCGGCCGCGCGTTCCAGCTCCGCCGTCGCCTCTGGCACTTGATACCGGTTGAGATAAGCCTTGCCGAGAATCAAATGAAACTCCGGTGTCCCGCCGCCCACCTCGACTAGCCGCGCCAAGGCTCTCTCATCCACATCATTCTTCCCCGCGTTGTGCGCCGCGATGCTGAGAACATACAGATACATGACGTCATTCGAGTCTTGCGGCCACAGCGGCTCGAGCTGCGAGACCGCCTCGTCATAATGTTTCGTAAACAGCTCGCACAGCCCCAATAGGTAGCGCGCCTGCCGCGAATCCGGTTGGTCTCGAACCACCGACGACAGCGGCGCGATCGCCGCTCCATACTCCCCTTGGTGGTAGTAGACTAGGCCGATATTCAGCCGGATCCCGCTCACCTTGGGCTCCAGTTTCGCCGCCTTTTCCAGAAGACGCAGCGCCTGATTCCATTCTTTGCGGCGCATGGCGATCACTCCCAGATTGGAGTACGCGGCTCCGGCGCGCGGGTCCATCGTGAGTACCTTACGGAAGGCTTTTTCTGCACCATCGAGGTCGCCATCTTGCAGCGCCGCCTGCCCTTTCGAAAACAGATTTTGCGGATCGCCGGTCGGTCTAGTCCCTGGCTGAGAGGCGCCGGATTGCGGCTCCTGCCTCCCGGGGCCGGCTGTTCCCTGCGATGCCGTCTTGCGCTCGGCCACGGAACTCAACGAACACGTCAGAAATACCAGCCCCGCGATCGCAATTAGAGCTCGGATGCTCATGCCCTCGTAGTCTCCGGCAGACTTACGGTGAATTCAAGTGCTCGCCGCCACTCTTCCGGAAGAGCGAGGGATAGAGCGGCGGACTCATGAAACCCAGCCTCCCAAAATAAACTCAATTTCCCGCTTGACACCGGCGCTCAAATGCAATATTAACTCGTTTTAATAAGCGGTTTCGGTGCGATTCCTGCGGTTGTCGAGTGGTGGGGGCGGCTGTCCAATGAGGGACCATCGGCAAACAACAAGTCTAGGATTAGCTGTTGTCAATTCTCTTTTCTTGGCCTCGCATCCTGTTGCTTGCCCACTTTCGAACTCTTTTCGGAGATGAACAGCATGAAAGTGACTAACTTTTCTGTATTTATTTCCAAGGCTAAGCCCGGAACCCTGCACTTCTTTCTCTGCGCCCTGCTGCTGATGCTCTGTCTTCCCTTCGCGGCTCAGGCACAAGACTCCGGCTCCATTACCGGCACCGTCCGCGACACTTCCGGCGCGGTGGTTCCGGACGCAGAAGTGAAATTGACGAGCGCCGCTATCGGCATCACTCGCACCAGCGCCACCAATGGTGACGGCGACTACCTCGCCGCCGTTTTGCCTCCCGGCGTCTACGACATGACCGTCACCGCCAAGGGTTTCAAGGTCTACCAGGCCAAAAAGATTATTGTCCGCGTGGCGGAAAAGGGCCGCGTCGATGTCACCCTCGAGGTCGGCCAGCTGACGGAAAACGTTGTCGTCGAGGGCTCCAACGTCGCCCAGGTGGAAACGCAATCGTCCGAGCTCTCCGGCGTCGTTACCGGCAAAGAAATCAGCCAGCTGGAATTGAACGGCCGCAACTTCACCCAGCTCGTCACCATGGTTCCCGGCGTTAGTAACCTTACGGGGCAGGATGAGAGCCAAGTCGGCCTGAACGGAAGTATTTCTTTTAGCGTCAACGGCGGCCGCGGAGAATACAACAACTGGCAGATCGACGGTGCCAACAATATGGATACTGGTTCCAACGCCACGCTGAACACCTATCCAAGCGTGGACGCCGTTGCCGAGTTCCGTGTCCAAACCTCCAACTACAGTGCGGTCTACGGCAGAAACGCTTCCGGCAACATCGAAGTCATCACCAAGTCCGGCTCCAAGTCCTTCCACGGCGACGCCTACGAATTCATAAAAAATGACGCCTTCGATGCCAACCGATTTTTTAACAACGCCGCCGGGCTTCCCAGGCCCTCGGATAAAAAGAACGACTTCGGTTACACCATTGGCGGGCCCGTCTTCATTCCGAACCACTACAATTCCAACAAAGAGAAGACTTTCTTTTTCTTTTCCGAGGAATGGCGCCGCGAACGCGACCCCTTCCCCTTCAACCAGCAGGTACCCTCTGCAGCCGAGCGCGGCGGCAATTTCAGCGACCTTTGCCCCGGCCTGGAGTGCCCAGTCAACCCAGCTACGGGCCTGCCATTCCCCGGGAACACCGTAACCATCGACCCCAACGCCAAGGCCATCATGAACGCCTTGATCCCAGGACCAACGAATGTCATCAGTGGTAATTCTTTCTTTGTCGCTTCAGTGACCGAACCTCTAACCTGGCGCCAGGAACTGGTTCGCATCGACCACAATTTCAACTCGAAAATCCGTCTCATGGGGCGCTACATCCACGATTCCTACTCGAGTGTTGACCCCACCGTCAGTTTTGTCGGCAACCCTCTTCCGTCCATTCAAACGAAAATTGGTACTCCCGGCACCAGCTTTGTCACCCACCTGACCGCCACGATCACTCCATCCTTGCTCAACGAGTTCGTCTTTAGCTATTCCGCCGACCACCTGTTCCTCACCAATACCGGTCCCTTCCAGGTTCCCGCGGGCTTTACCATGACCGGTCTCTTCACGACCGGCTCTGGCGGCCAAACTTTCCAGCAAATCCCCGGCGTTTCTCTTGCCAACGGCTCGGCTTACGGCGGCGGCTTCACCGTTAATCCCGGTTTCATGCCTTGGATCAACTCCAACCCGACCTACGGTTACCGCGACACCGTCACCAAAATCATCCGCAATCACAACCTGCAGTTCGGCGGCGAGCTCATCGCCATTCAAAAAAACGAACCGAGTGCCCCAACCAGCGTGGGCCTTGGCGGCGTCCTAACTTTTAGTGAGCAGTCTCCGGTTACCACCGGAAACTCATTCGCCGACTTCCTCACTGGAAACATCTCTTCCTACGCGCAAACCAGTGCGATAGTAAAGTACTACTACCGCTACAAAATCTTCGAGCCGTACTTTCAGGACGACTGGCATGTCACCAAACGTCTGACTCTCAATCTGGGGCTGCGCATAAGTATGTTCGGAACCAATCGCGATAACACCAGAACCTCTTTCAATTTTGAGCCATCTGCGTACCTCGCTTCTGCGGCCCCGAATATTGATGACGCGAATGGGACCGCAACCGGTGTGCCGGGCGCTCTCATACCGAGTGCCACTGCCAATCCGTTTAACGGCATCGTCCAGTGTGGCGGCAAGGGCGGCACGTCCTCTATCCCGGCAGCGGTTCTCGCCGCTTTTCCCTCGGCCACTATTGCCGGAACTTCATTCCCAGGTTGCGTCAAGGGCCATTTGTTCAATCCTGGTCCCCGTATCGGCTTTGCCTTTGATCCTCGCGGCGACGGCAAGTCCGTCATTCGCGGTGGATATGGAGTTTTTTTCGAGTACGGCAACGGTAACGAAGCCAATGCGGAGTCTCTGGAAGGCACGCCACCCCGCGTTCTCACCGCCAGCCAGCCAAACGTTGCTCCCAATGGCACCTCTTGCACGGCCAGCTCTGGATATACCTGTATCGGCGGCGGGGGGCGGCGTGTTCCTCCCTTTCTCCGTCAATAATGAGCCGCCCGCGAACATCCAGACGGTGGCCCAGTGGCCCTACGTCCAGCAGTGGAACCTCAGCTACCAACGCGAACTGCCCAAGAATTTCGTGGCCAGCGTCGCTTACGTGGGAAGCAAGGGCACCCATTTGACGGACGCGCGCGACCTCAACCAGCTGAAATCCTTGGCGGATTTGGGCGTTGCGAATCCCTATAAGAAGGGGGAAGCCATCGGTCCGAACGACTGTACCTCACTTACAACTCCCAGTGGCGTCGCCATCACCGGCCAGGCTCTCGTCAATTTGAATGTCGCATGTGGCAACGATGCCAATCCCTCTCGGCCGTTCCGGGGTTTCGGGACACTCGAATTCCTCGAGACTCAAGCTAACTCTAGCTATAACTCCTTTCAGGCCAGCCTCCGCCGCACTCTCGGCTCGCTCACCGCGAATGTCTCTTACACCTATAGCCATTCTATCGACGACTCTTCCGATCGAGGTGACGCCACCTTCGTCGATTCCTATAATCTGCTTGCTAACAGGGCCAGC
>Ga0207085_1054_pt1 | contig 15628 bp, 12 predicted proteins | sample Alteio_BWMinHeat_53_FD_153542 | JGI IMG/M metagenome (GOLD analysis project Ga0207085, IMG submission 153542) | Enriched cells from forest soil in Barre Woods Harvard Forest LTER site, Petersham, Massachusetts, United States -... | ecosystem: Environmental > Terrestrial > Soil > Temperate forest >...
TCTCGACGGGGGGATGGGCTATTGGTACAAGTGGCAGGCGAGCCCCGCGTTGACGGCGTATGTGCTGCGATTTTTGAGCGCTGCGCGCGAGTTTGTTCCGGTGGATGAAACGGTAAGGCGTCGGTTGCGCGATTATTTGCTCGCTCACCAGATACGGCCTGGAGTGTGGGCAATGTACCGCTGGGATCTGCAGAAAGAAATGGAGGAAGCGAATTCGACGGCGTACATCGCGCGGGCACTGGCGGGAGCGGACATCGGGGCCATGGACAATTCGATCAGCAAAGAAGAAAAAGAAAAGGAGCAAAAGCAGTTGCGCGCGGCGGTCGATGGGGCGCTGCATTTTCTGGAGCAAAACATCGATTCCTGGAGCGATCCATACCTGGTCGGGAACTATGCGCTAGCCGCCGTGCAGGGCGGGCGGAGCGCGCATATCGAGAAGGCGCGGACGCTGCTGGAGCAATTGGCGCACCGCGAGGGCGACACGATGTATTGGAATCTGGAAGCGAATACATCGCCGTTCTACGGTTGGGGGAATACCGGGCGGTTGGAGTCGACGGCGCTGGCGGTGGAAGCGCTGGCAAAAATGGATTCAGCGCATGCGGACCGCAACCTGCAGGAGATGGCCGCGCGGGGCTTGCAGTACCTGCTGGGGCACAAGGATCGCTATGCAGTATGGTATTCGACGCAGGCAACGCAAAACGTGTTGGAAGCCATGATTGCGGCGATGCCGGCAGGAGCGAATGCCGTGGGCGCGGTGCAAGCGACGATCAAGGTAAACGGACGCGCGTCGAAAACGCTGCCGCTGCCCGATCCGCGCGAAGCGACGGGTCCGGTCACGGTGGCGTTGGGGAACGCGCTCGAAAAAGGGGAAAACAAAATTGAAATCGCGACAGCGACGAATGTCGGAGCAATGAATGCGACGGTGTTCAGCAGCTACTACATGCCTTGGGGCGCGTCTACCGCGACGAGCGAAGAAAACCTTCTGAGCGGAGAGAACCGCGCGCTACGATGGAAAGTGCAGTATGACCGCCTGGAAGCCAAGGCGGGCGAGACGATTCATTGCAAAGTGGAAGCGGAGCGGATTGGATTCAAAGGTTACGGAATGATGCTGGGAGAAGTGGGGCTGCCGCCGGGAGCGGAAGTGGATCGCGCTTCGCTAGACGCAGGGGGTGCGGGCAGCTACGAAGTGCAGCCAGACCGCGTGGTGTTCTACCTTTGGCCGTCGGCGGGCGGAAGCAGTTTTGGTTTTGATTTCCGGCTGCGCTACCGCATGGAAGCGTCCAGCGCGGCCTCGAAGCTATATGATTACTACAATCCTGAAGCGGCAGCGGCGGTGGCGCCGGTGAAATTCTCAGTTCACTAGGTGGTGAAGGGAAACGCTAGCGCGGGCTTAGGGAATACTGAGAGAAGAACACGGGCCACTTATGGGCGGTCGGGGCTTTCCAGGGCTTCCTGGACAGCGAGGAACGTGACCACGGCAGTGACGCCGATGGCGTACCAGATGAACTTGCTCTTGGCGGCTTTGATGGGCGGACTGCCGTATCCTTTGCTACCGGCGCCGCGCGGGCCCTGCGCTGGTGGCGCGGCATCGGGTGAATCGAGGACGATGCGATAAGCGGAACCTTCGGGAATCACGCGCACGTCATCCTCGACAGCGATGGAAAGCGAGCCCCGCGTGCTGCGCACCACGATCTCCTTGGGGGTCAGGATGGTAACCTGACCGATCGTTGGTTCATCGGTGTTCGGGCGAATCACGGCGGAGGCCACGCGCAGGGTAAAAGCTTTCGAATTGGCGGTGGAGAAAATTGCCGAGCCGAGAGTGAGCGTTGCGGCGGGCGCGGCTTCTTCCAGAGCAAAGGTGGCGCTGCTGGCGCTGGACAAGAGCAGGCGCGCTGCGCCGGCGCGGACTTGAACGCTGCCGGATTGCTCGGTGGTTAGGCGGTCACCGCCAAAAACCGTGGTGCCGACGGAAGCTGCTCCGGCGCCCATGTGCGCATGGTCGGAGTAGGTTATCGTTCCGAGTGAAGAAGATGGGGCAGCCCAGAGTGGAGAAACGATCAAAATGAGAGATAAGAATGCAGCGATAGCTTCGCGCAAGCGCGACATTACGCCTCCAAGAGGGCCACGAAGAGGATACTGACTATATTTTTCTTCGTCAATCAATAATCGAGTGCGCTGCGAAAATCTTACGGCTGCTTCCGAGGCGGGACGACGCTGGCCCACACCGGCTTCCGCTGTTACAATGCAAGGCAACACATGGCCGACTGGAAACAGATCACCGCACGCATTCGCCGAGCGCGCACCAGCAAGGATCCCGCGGGGCAACTTTCGAATCTTTACGAAAAAACGCGGGACGCCATGGTGGCATTCGAACTGGCGAAGTATTTCGAAACCTCCGGCCAGAATGCCGACGCCGCGAAATGGTATTCCGCGGCTGCCGAACGATTCCGCCGGGCGGATTGGAAAGTCAAAGCGCAGGAAGCCGCGGTACGGCTTGGTGGCGTGCCGGGAGAGCTGCCGCTGGAAACTTCGGGCGCGGCTGCATCCGGCGAGGAATTTGCTTTGGCATCGCCTCCGGTCACGATGCCGGAGCCGGGCCTGCCCTTCGCGCAGAACGCAGAAGCGTTCGAATCGATCGTGGCGGTCAGCAGCGAGGTTCAACAAGCTGCTGCTACGGACGCGAGCGCTCCTGCCACTGCGGGCGCGGACGTAAAACGCCGCCGCCGCGGTCGCCGTGGCGGACGGAACCGCCGCAAGGGCGGGGCGGTGAGAGAAGCCGCGGGTGCTCCCGCGCAAAGAGCAACGGAAGCGCCTGCGCCGCGGCGCGGTTTGCCGGCTGCGGTGTTCAGTGAAGAGACCGAGCCAACGCCTCCGCGCGTGACGCACAGCCGGGCGATACCCACTTTGCCGATCGAGTCAGTGGGAGAGCCAGGCGGACCGAGCGTCAAAGGCCGTTACGGTGATCCGGGACTGTCTTCGAGGATTTCGCTGCTGGAGATGCAATTTCGCCGGCTGCTGACTTGCCCGCCGGTGAGGCTGAATGATGCGGATACCGCGCCCGTTGGGCCGGGTGTTTTCGTGCTGACAGATTCGGACCTGACCAGCTACTACTACGTCGAAGCGTGCCAGACGCTGCGGATTGCCATCGGCAATCTTTTGCGCGGCGGGTCGAGCCGGCGCGGGGCCGATTCCATCAAGCCGCAGCTCGCGGAACATTTGGGAATTGCCGAAGCGCGCGTGCCCAAATATCTAGCGGATCACTGCGTGGTGCGCTGGCTGCAGCTGGATGAAGGTGCATCGCATTTTGCGCACTTCGTGGTTGCCGTGCTGCGGCCCTCCCTGAACGAATAGCCAAAACGGGAAACTTACAGACCATTCGCACTAGGAGTAACCCCCTTAGAGAGCCCTCAGTAGTAACCGTTGGCTACCCCCCTTTGCCGTTCAACCCCCCAATTTGACCGTTCAGCGCTTGCCACTGGCGTCCACCCCCGGTAACCGTCAAACTATAGGTGTTCAAAGACTTATTGGACGTACCCAGTGTTCGTGGTACGGTTTTTGTGCACGCAAAGGTGAGCCCGGGGGCAGTCGTTGGGGCTGTATCCAACGATTGAAGGGCTCTATCTAACCCAAGGGCCAGGTAGTTTGCATTCTAGAAAGTGGAGGATAGAGGTTTATGCCGAATCAAGTAGGCACGCAGATCGCAAGGACGTTTGATTGGGTGGTTTGCAAGACGGCTGGAATCACATTTGACGCCATCCAGTATTTCAACAAGCGCAATCCCAATCCGTCTGTCACGCCAAAATGGTCCGACAAGCCGCTGCTCAAATCATGGGAGAAGACCAAGCCAACGCTGGGCTTCCCGCGGCAGACCGATTCTCTTTGTCCGGCTTGCGTGAAGGAAGCGCGCGAAGCGATTATCGCGGGGAAAAAGGATTGGCGCGACTTGATGCATGAGAAGGTCGGCGAAATCAAGGCGCAGATCATCGAGCGCGATGGGCAAGTGTGGATGGTGAAGGATTGCCCGCTCCACGGCCACTATGAAGACATGATGGCCATCGACTCGAAGTTTCTGAATTGGATTGAGAAGCAGTTCCCCGGCCGCGACATTCCCGCGCACAACGACGAAGACCTGCACAAGCACGGCTCCTCGACCGTGCGCTACGGCCGCGGCTCAGTGCTGACCGTTGATTTGACGAATCGCTGCAACATGATGTGCGATCCGTGCTTCATGGACGCCAACCAGGTTGGTTACGTTCACGAGCTGGGCTGGGAAGAGGTTAAGGAAATCCTGGACAACGCGTTGAAGATCAAGCCGCGCCGCCAGATGTCCGTGCAGTTCAGCGGCGGTGAGCCGACCATGAGCCCGTACTTCTTGGATGCGGTTTCCTATGCGCGCAAGATCGGCTACAACAGCGTGCAGGCCGCAACCAACGGCATCGAGTTTGCCAAGAGCAAGGAGTTCTGCAAGAAGGCTTTCGAAGCGGGCATGCGCTACGCGTACCTGCAGTTCGACGGCATCGGTAACGACGCCAACAGCCACCGCCAGATCGGCAACTTGTTTGACGTGAAACTGCGCGCCATCGAGAACATGCACGAAGCGGGCATCGAAATCGTGCTGGTGGTGACCATCGTCAATAACGTGAACAACGACCAGGTGGGCACGGTCGTGAAGTTTGCGATGGAGAACCCCAAGAAGATTGCGTTCGTCAGCTTCCAGCCTGTTTCGTTTACCGGCCGCGATGAGGACATTACTCCGGAGCGCCGCTTGCGCCAGCGCTATACGCTTTCGCATCTGGCGAAGGACGTCAGCAGCCAGGTAGGCAAGGTCGAGCCGACGCGCGACTGGTTCCCGATTTCGTTTATCAGCACGTTTGCGGGATTTTCGGACATGGTCAAGGGGCAGGAGTCCACTTGGGGCTCGCTCTCCTGCGGTTGCCACCCGAACTGCGGCGTGGGCACAGCGCTGATGATCAACAAGGAGACGAAGGAATGGGCTCCCGTTCCGCGCTTCCTGGATGCCGAGCAGCTGACGAAGGACGTCACGGCGATTACCGACGCGGCGCGCGGGAAGAATTTCTCGAACTTCATGATGGCCATGGCCCTCTTGAAGAACTACCACCCGTTCCGCGGCCCCAAGGGGCTGAAGCTGTATGACCTCTTCAAGAAGTTTGACAAGACCTGGGCGTTGACCAAGGGCTCGGAAAAGAAGTACGGCCGGACTTCGCCAGAGCGCACGTACGAAGACGCCATGAAGCGCCGGCAGACCGATCCGTGGAACTTCCTGTTCATCGCGGGAATGTGGTTCCAGGATTTGTTCAATTATGATTTCCGCCGCACGGAAATGTGCATCATTCCTTACGCCACGCAGCAGGGCGAAATCTCCTTCTGCGCGTACAACACCGGTGTGGGCTGGCGGCAGATCATCGAGAACATGCATAAGAACGCGACGGTGGCCGAGTGGTACAAGAATCACGGGAAGCACGAGATTTATGCCAAGGGCAAAAGCGTCAACCTCGAGAGCTTTGAGCATTCGCTCAAGATTGACTCGGACGACGCAGCTCGCGTGCGCCACCTGGAACACGACGTGCCGGTGACCGCAGCGGAAGAAGACCGCGCTCGCCGCAAGAAGGCTTATGAAGAGCAGGCCAAGGTTCGCGCGATTTATGAAGAGCTGGTGCTGAAGAAGCCGCAGCCGACGGTTGTGCAGATCGGCAGCGTCAGCGACATCGCCAAGGCGGTTCCGGCGAATTTCGCAAACGCGGGCAAGCCTGTAACGATTGCTCCTGCAAATGGCAATGGCCATTCGAACGGCAACGGCGCAACTGCCAAGACAGACGAGAAAGCCGCGGAAGCCGTCGCCGGCGACTAAGTCCGTCCTGACATGAATCAGCGTTCTGAACTGGCTCTGGTCACTCGGAGCCAGTTTGCTTTAGCTGCGGGGAAAGTCACTTGATCTTAATCTGGTTCGGGTTTCCACTCGCCTGTCTCATCTATGCATGGCGAACTTGGGCACAATTCTTCAACAAGCCCTCAGAATTCACCTGGCGATTAAGATTTCTCACCATCGGACTATGCTTCGCGAGTCTAAGTTCCTTGTTCATTTGTGGATTCGTGCTCCGAGGCTACAATCCGAGTGGACAGTCCTTCGCTCAACCCCCGCCGTCGCCCTGGTTGGTCTAAACCGGATCAGTGCCGTTGCATGGTCTCTCGTTTTGTTCGCCGCTTTATTCGGCAAGGGCAAACCTAGGATGCCTCTCTTCCTATGGTGGCTCAGCTTCCCGATTACGGCTTTGTTTGCAATGTGGATGGGATATGCTTACTAGGCTTGAAGGACTACCTTAGGGAATATTTTGATGCCGATTTACGAATACATTTGCGAGGATTGCCAGACGCACTTTGAGAAGATTGTCTTGAACAAGGCGCAGGAGATTGCCTGCCCGAAGTGCGCGGGGAAGAAGAACACCCTTCAGCTTTCGGTTTTCAGCGCGGCGAACGGCTCCGGCAATGGCGTAGCGGCCAAGTCATCCGACGGGTTTTCTGGCGGAGGCGGCAGTTGCTGCGGCGGCGGTTGCGGGTGTAACTAGCGCGTCCCTATTTCGGCTTCCGAGCGTCCCACTTTGCCTGAGCTGTCGTATCTCCGAGGCTGTCTGAAACCACTCGCCCCGCTTCGATTATTTGTTGGATCATTGGTGCATCTGCGCTGCTCTCAGCAGCTTCTTGATAGGCTTTCTCCAAGGTCTGCATCGCTTCGGTTTCCCGTCCGTCCCGAAAATAGGCCAGCGCTAGTAGATTCCGTGCCCAAGCATCCGACATCTTGAGGTTCTTGCTGTGTTCGTTTCTGGAGAATTCGGAATCCGAGTGCAGCGCTCGGTCTATTTGCTCGCCGAAGATCGCGATTGATTTTTCCAGCGATTCCTCCGCATCCTTCCATCGCATTTGCATGATGCGCGCTTCGCCAATCAAGCGGTAGTTCAGTGGATAGTCCGAATCATCGGTTCCTGGCCAGACCTTAATGTAATCAAACATCTTTTGATAGCGTTCCTCCGCTTCCTTAGGCCGTCCAGTTCGCGATTCGCAGATAGCGACGTCCCTGTTTGCCAGATAGAGAAATTTATTTCGAGTTAGTTCGAATTTTGAGCGTTCCGCCATCGGAATGATTTCTGTCTTGCATAACTTTTCGATTTGCGGACAATCATTCGGTTTCTTCAGATGGTAAAGCGGTTGGTAGGCATCATTGACTTTCCCGTCCTCAACTTCTTCGGGTGTCAGGTGCGCACCCACCACGATCGAATCATGAGCTGTGACTCGTTTTCCTTGCGAAGTTTTATCCGGCGATCCTGAGGGAGGGTTCTGTCCAGGCTTTTGGTCTTGGGCTAGCGAGGTGTTGCCGGACAGGACTATGAGGGCCAGCGAGAGTAAACCGCGATTGCGAAAAGCTGTCACCAGAGATCTCCAGCCACGCTATAGTAGACTTATCTCGCCAATTGTCGAGAGCTAAATCATAAAGAGGCGCTCTATGTCCATCAACAGTCCGGAACAATTTGAGAAGCTGCGCGCTTGCGGAATGATTGTGGGGAAGGCGCTGCGCGCGATGGCTGCGCAGGTACGCGCGGGGGTGACAACGGCGGAACTTTGCGAGATTGGTTCGCGGGTGCTGGCGGCGCATGGGGCGCGGTCTTCGCCGCCGATGGTGTATGGATTTCCGGGCGACGTGTGCATCAGCGTGAACGATGAAGTGGTGCACGGGATTCCCGGGGATCGCGTGATTCAGCCGGGGGATTTGGTGAAGCTGGACCTGACTGCGGAAAAGGGCGGCTATCACACGGATTCGGCGGTGAGCGTCGAGGTGGCGCCGTCTTCGCCAAAGGGAAAAGCGCGGGAGCTGGCACATTGCGCGGAGCGCGCGTTTCGGCAAGCGTTGGGCGCGGCAAGGGCAGGGAATCGCACGAAAGACATTGGCCGCGCGGTCGAGCGTGAAGTGCGCCGCCGCGGCTTTCATGTCGTCAAGGAACTTGGCGGGCACGGCATCGGGCGAACAATTCACGAGCCGCCGTCCGTGCCCAACTATGCGGATTTCTCCGCGCAGCACAAATTGACGGAAGGGCTGGTCATCACCATCGAGCCAATCATTGCGGCAGGCACGGGCGAAGTTTCACTCGACAAGGATGGCTGGACCTACCGCACCACGGATGGCAGCCTCTCCGCGCACTACGAGCACACCATCGTGATCACGCGCGGCGAACCGGTGCTGCTCACGGCTGCCTGAAACGCTCGTCCGAACAGCTATGATCCCCAATCCTTCGTCGCTTTTGATCTTTGTCAGCAGCGCCGTCGTGCTGCTCGCAATCCCCGGCCCGGCCGTGCTTTACGTCACGAGCCGCAGCATCGGCCAGGGGCGCAGCGCGGGACTTATCTCTGCGCTGGGAATCACTGTCGGCACGCTGGTTCACGTGGCCGCGGCCGCGGTCGGTCTTTCGGCGCTGCTGATGTCTTCGGCGATCGCTTTCAGCGTGGTGAAATATCTGGGCGCGGCGTATTTGATCTACCTGGGCATACAGAAACTGCGTCACGAGGAATCCCTTGGGCCTTCACAGGACGCTCCTCGCACGAGATTAAGCCGCGTCTTCGTGCAGGGTATCATCGTCAACATTCTCAATCCGAAGACGGCGCTGTTTTTCTTCGCGTTTCTTCCGCAATTTGTGGACGCTTCGCGCGGAAATGTGGCGTTGCAGATTTTTTTTCTGGGGACGCTTTTCTCCGCGATGGGCATGACCAGCGACAGCCTCTGGGCGCTGTTTGCGGGTACGGTCGCGCAACGGCTCAACCGCAATAGACGCTGGAATCGTACTCAGCGCTACGTTTCGGGAGGGATGCTGATTTCGCTGGGCATTGCCACCGCGTTTGCAGGCTCCTGAGGCAAGAAGTAATCGGGTGGTGCAATCTCTTGATCGGCCCGCCTACTGCGGGCGCGAATAATTTGCGATATTTGCTGGCATCGGATTCTTCGGGTTGCCGCGCGGGTCGGGCACTGGCGCTTGGGCTATCCATTTCATGGGAATGACGCCTGTCCACCCAGTCGCGGAATATTCCTTGTCGTCATCGACAGCGAAGCCGGTGCGCACCTTGGCGGAAGCCTCGACGAGCGGCACGGCGAGGACCATGGTGCCCTTCAGCTCCTGCTCGGTCGGCGGATGCACCGTGGCCCAGCGGCCGCGAATCACGTACTCGACGAAATCGCGCATGGCTGCGCGCTTGGCGGCTTCGCCTTCGACCTGTTCTGCTTTGCCCATAATCACAACCGAGCGGTAATTTACGGAATGCCCTGTGGCAGTGGGCGCGCAGACGATGCCGTCGAGCAGCGTTACGGTGAGACAGAAGGGCGCGCCACTCCCGAGCGTTTTCATCAATCGGCTGGCGATGGAGCCGTGAAGAAAAAGCTTGTCGCCGACGCGAACGTAATTGGTCGGCACCACGACGGGCAAGCCGTCGGAGATGAAGCCGACGTGACACACAAACGCTTCATCGAGAATGCGGTAGATAAGTTCGCGGTCGTAGCTGCCGCGGTCCGGCTTGCGGTGAACTTTCGTTCGTTCTGTAGGTGTAAAGTTGTTCATGGAGGCAGACTAGCTGGCCTGCGAGGTTCACGGCAAGTGCCAATCTGGTGGGCGGGCCGAATTGACCTCGCTTTGGAATCGTGTACCCTGAAATGCGCCGCACCGGACCGAACATTTACACCGAGGCTCTGCAATGACTCCCGCAAAACCCGTCTTCACCCGAGAAACATTTCAGTTTTTCAAGGATCTCGGCCGCCACAACCATAGGGAATGGATGGAGGCGAACCGCAAACGTTATCGGGCCGCAGTCGTGGAGCCTTTCCGGCGTTTGCTCGAGGAGACTTCCTCCGCGGTATTGAAACTCGATGAACGTTTCGACACGTCCGGGCGCACGGGACCAAATTTTTTGCGCATCAACCGCGACATCCGCTTTGCGAAGGATAAGACTCTTTACAAAACTCAAATGTATTTGAAGTATTCCGTTCCCGCCCCAGGCAAGCGGGAAACCGGCCAACTCTACGTCGGGATTTCAAAAAATACGGTAACCGCGGGATTTCGCATTTACTCCGGCGAAAAACGTAAAGAGTCGACGCTGGCACTGGTCGCCGAGCCGCGCACCATAGCGGATCCCGGTTGGGCCGCGAAGCAGCGGGAAAAGTTCGGCCAGCGCTACGAAAGCTATTGGTACTCGACAATAAAAGGCGAGTGGACCCAGCACGACGGCTGGCCCACTTCGGCAGAAGATTGGAAGAAGATTCAGGCGTGGATCGTCCGCCGGAAATTTCCACGCGCGGCAGCCCTACGCGCCTCTTTCCCGCGCGAGGCCGCCAAAGTGTTTCGCGAATTGTATCCGCTGCTGCGTTTCACTTCGCTACCCGATTGAATGCTATAGCGCTGCCCAGAAGCGCAACGCGAGCAGGTGCCAGGACCAAAGGAAGCCTGTGAGCACGCAACAAGCGGAAGAGACCAGGAGCGAGTGAATCCGGACGCCGCGATGAATTTCATCTTTTGGCACACGCAGGGCGAGCGCGAAGCCAATCACTGACAGAATCGGGAAAAGAAATATTCCGAGGAAGACACCGGCGGTCCAAATGTTAAGTGTGCCAATCTTTGGGCCGTTGAGTTCGAGGAAGCAAGCGGGCACAAGCAAGAACGCCAGCGTCGCAAGCAATGGGACCACGCGCACGGCCAAGTGGCGCACTTCCTTCATGGCGCCGAAAAGTTTTCGGACAAGCCAGACAAGAGCGAACGGGAGAGAAGTCAGCATGAAGAACAAGCAAAGCGTGAGGATGGCAATTCGAAGGAACGGGATGACCAAATAGCTGCGTTCGCTGTACGGGATTCCCTCCAGCCCGTTGCTGGTTATCGCCATTTGGCCGGATTCATTTGTGAAAAAGATCGTTGTCCCTTCCGGTTCTTTTTCGCTCCGAAACACATTCTTGCCAACGCAAACAAGTGTTTCGGGCTGGCCGAACAATCCGGAGCGCGTCAGTTTGCCATTGATGACGCGAATGCGAGTGCCTCCCATCAGGTCGTCCAGGAACGCAAACATCTGGCTACGAGGCGCGCGCGGGGCGTAGAAGCCCGTGAGTTTTTTCAGATCGCCTGCCGCCGGTTTGATCGCAGCCTGCTGTGGCTTGGGAAAATCTTTCGAAAGAAAATCAATCGCCAGCCGGTTTGTTTCGGTCAGCGCGCGGCCTGAACTGGTGCTGTTCAGCAGGATGACGTAGCCCCAGTTTTGTTCCGGCATGTAGCGATAGCTGGAAAGGAAACCGTCAATCCCTCCATTGTGGCCATGCGTGACGACTCCGCCTTCGACGCTCGAATAATTGGCCAGCCCGTAACCGAGCCGCAGTCCGTTTTTCGCGGCCAGTGTGGTTTCCGGCGCTTCCATCCGCAAAATCGATTCCGGTTTCACCAGTTGCGCATCCCCGGCCTTTCCGCGCCGCAGAAGAAATTTCACCAGTTTTGCGAGCTCCCCCGCGGACGATTTCAAATCACCCGCAGGCCGCAAGTAGATGAGCGGGTATCCGAGCACTCTTGGTGGATCGCCGTCGTAGGCCGCCGCGAGCAAAGGCTTGATCGCATCGGTGAACGGGTAATCCGCTTTTTCCATGCCCATCGGCCGCAAAAACGTGTCGCGAACATATTGATCGAACGGTTGCCCGGTTGCTTTTTCAATCAGGTAGCCGGCCACTGCGTTTCCGGGATTCGAATAGGACATACGTGTGCCGGGAGGCCAGCGCGCGATCTCCGGTTTCCGAAATCGCTTGAAGACCTCCAGGAGGGGAAAATCATAGCGATCGTGGAGGTTGTAGACTTCGCTGAATTCCATATCGTCGAAGCCGGCGGTGTGTTCCAGCAAATTCACGATGCGCACGGGGCGCGTGGACTCCCATCTATTTTTTATGGGGATTTCCGGTGCGACGTCCTGCAGACGCGCGTACAGATTGATTTTTCCCTCTTCCTGCAATTTTAGCAGCGCCAGCGCGACAAACGTCTTGCTGATTGAGCCCACGCGGAATTCCGTGTCGCAGGTGACCTCGAGCTTCGCGGTAAGGTCCGCCTTACCGATCCCGCCGCACCATAGAAGTTCGCCGTTCGCGACTAGCGCAACGCCCGCTCCCGGCACATGCTCTTTGTCGAGAACATCCTTGATTGCTTTCTTGAGTTCCTCGACTGTTTTCGGATGCGGCAGATCGCCACTTCGCTGCGCGGTGCTGCGGGAGGCACAAAGAGCAAGCGCCGCGGACAAAAAAAATGCAATTGCGGCGGACCTATCACCAGTGCGCACGCAGCGCTCTTTTGGGCAAGGCGTCATTCCTGGGCCGCATTCTAACCGCGTTTTTACAGGGCGCAACAGGAATTGCCGCGCAGGCAAGGTGCAGCGAAACCTTTCGAAGCGATTGACGCTGCCCGCACTCTCGCATACGATGCCGCACGTCGCAATTCTGCGTTTCTGGCATTCCTATGAAGGAGTTCTGCCCACATGAACTGTTCTCTTCGCTTGCTGAGTTCTTTCGCAATGCTTCTTCTTGGAGTGGGTGTCTGCTTGGCCCAACAACAAGCGCCGCAAGCGGAAAAACCCGCGGAAAAGCCAAAAGACGAAAAGAAACCCGCGATTCCCGAAGAGAAGATCGTTCAGACCAAGCATTCGTTTAAAATCGGCGGGCAGGAAATCAAGTATACCGCCACGGCTGGCACGATTCTCTTGAAGCTCGAAGATGGCACGCCCAAGGCCAGCATTTTTTACGTTGCCTATACAAAGGACGATGTCGGCGACGCGAGCCAGCGTCCCATCACGTTCAGTTTTAACGGTGGCCCCGGCTCTGCTTCCGTGTGGCTTCATCTGGGCGCGTTTGGTCCCCGCCGAGTGCAGATGGGCGACGCGGGATCGCTCCTTCCGCCGCCGTACAAGCTGGTCGACAATGACGCCTCGCTCCTGGACATCAGCGACCTCGTATTCATCGATCCCGTTTCCACTGGCTATAGCCGCGCGGTTCCCGGGGAAGCCCCCAAGCAATTTCACGGCGTCACCGAGGACGTCGAGTCCGTTGCCGATTTCATCCGGCTCTACGCCACGCGCAACAAGCGCTGGTCTTCGCCGAAATTTCTGGCCGGCGAAAGCTACGGCACCACGCGCGCCGCGGGCTTATCCGGTTATCTCCAGCAGCGTTACGGCATGTATCTCAACGGCATCGTCTTGATTTCTTCGATCCTGAATTTCGAAACGGCGGAGTTCGATACCGGCAATGACTTGCCGTACGTCCTTTATTTGCCGACGTACACGGCTATCGCCTGGTATCACAAGAAACTTGCAGCGGATTTGCAGGGCGATATGCAGAAGGCCGTCGAAGAGTCGCGCAAGTTTGCGGTTGGAGAATATGCGGATGCACTGATGACCGGCGACGCGCTGTCCGCAGCGAGGCGCGCTGAAATCGAGCAGAAGCTGGCGCGGCTCACGGGACTTTCGCCTGACTACATCGATCGCACCAACCTGCGCATCGAAATCCAGCGCTTTACGAAGGAGTTGTTGCGCAACGAACGCCGCACAATTGGCCGCATCGATGCGCGCTTCACTGGCATCGATCGAGATGCTGCCGGTGAGCGTCCGGAGTTTGACCCCAGCATCGCGGCCATCATCGGCCCCTACTCAGGCATGCTGAATGACTACGTGCGCAACGATCTGAAGTTCGATAGCGACTTGCCCTACGAAGTGCTGACGGGCCGCGTGCGGCCATGGAACTACGCGCCGTATGAGAATCGCTACGTCAACGTGGCGGAGACGCTGCGCAGCGCGATGACGCAAAATCCCTTTCTGCACGTTTTTGTCGCTAAGGGCTACTACGACCTCGCGACACCTTTTTTTGCCGCCGACTATACGTTTGATCATCTCGGATTCGACGCAACGCAGCGTAGCCATTTGAGCGGCGCGTACTATGAAGCCGGTCACATGATGTATGTCTATCCGCCGGCGCTTGCAAAGCTTAAAGCGGACATCGCGCAATTCATCAAGTCCAGCTCGATGGCTGGTTCCACAAAATGAAGCGCGTACTCAAGCTGGTTGTTTGGCTTGTTGTCGCGTTGCTCGGCGCGGCCGCTTTCGCCAAGATCGCGTTCGATCGCGGCGAGCCTCTCAACGCCACCTGGTTTGTGGTGGCCGCCGTTTGCTGTTATCTGGTGGCGTACCGCTTGTACTCCGCCTTTGTCGCCGCCAAAGTTCTTACGCTCGATGACACGCGCGCTACTCCCGCCGAACGCCACGACGACGGCCGCGACTTCGTGCCTACCAACAAATGGGTTCTTTTTGGTCACCATTTTGCCGCCATCGCCGGGCCGGGCCCGCTCGTCGGCCCGACGCTCGCCGCGCAGTTCGGCTACTTGCCGGGTACGCTGTGGCTGATTGCCGGGGCGGCATTTGCGGGATGTGTGCAGGATTTCGTCATTCTCTTTTGTTCTATTCGGCGCGACGGAAAATCGCTCGGCCAGATGGCCCGTGAAGAAGTCAGCGAACGCGGCGGCTTTGTCGCGCAACTGGCCGTGCTGGCGATTATCACGATTCTTCTCGCGGTCATTGGTCTCGTCGTGGTGAACGCTCTCAAATCCTCGCCCTGGGCGACCTTTACGCTGGCGATGACCATCCCCATTGCGCTGCTCCTCGGTCTCTATTTGCGATTTGTCCGGCCCGGCCGCGTGCTCGAAGCTTCCATCATGGGCGTGGCGCTGGTCCTTTTTGTGGTTGTGGCAGGACAGTGGGTGGCCGATTCGCCCTCCTGGTCTCGCGTTTTCACCCTGAGCGGCGTCGCACTGGCGTTCGCCATCATTGCTTATGGCTTCGCGGCCTCTGCCTTGCCGGTCTGGCTGCTGCTTGCGCCGCGCGACTATCTCAGCGCGTTCATCAAGGCCGGCGCCATATTTTCTCTAGCCGTGGGCATTCTTTTTGTGCGGCCGCAGATTCTGATGCCGCCGCTCACGCGCTTCATCGACGGCAGCGGCCCGGTCTTTGCCGGAAAGATTTTTCCTTTTTGCTTTATCACCATTGCGTGCGGCGCGATCAGCGGTTTCCATTCGCTGATCTCTTCCGGCACCACGCCGAAGATGATTCTTCGCGAAAGCCACGCCCGCTTCATCGGTTACGGCGCGATGCTCTTGGAGTCGTTTGTCGGCGTGATGGCTATGGTGGCTGCTTGCGCCATGCCCCCGGGCGTCTATTTTGCGATCAACAGTCCTCCAAGCATCGTTGGTGCTACTGGAGATGCCGCTGCCGCAGCGATCAGCAGCTGGGGCTATTCGCTACAAGCGCAAACCATGACCGACTTGGCCCATAAGGTCGGTGAGCTCACGCTTTGGAATCGTGCCGGTGGCGCGCCGTCGCTTGCCGTCGGCATGGCACAGATTTTTTCCGGCACCATCGGCGGCGACCGGCTTCTCAGCATCTGGTATCACTTTGCGATCATGTTCGAAGCGCTTTTCATCCTCACGGTGCTCGATGCCGGCACGCGGGTAGGACGCTTCATGGTGCAAGATCTCGGCGGGCGCGTCTGGAAACCGTTCGCGCGCACCAACTGGATGCC
>Ga0207085_1066_pt1 | contig 15184 bp, 13 predicted proteins | sample Alteio_BWMinHeat_53_FD_153542 | JGI IMG/M metagenome (GOLD analysis project Ga0207085, IMG submission 153542) | Enriched cells from forest soil in Barre Woods Harvard Forest LTER site, Petersham, Massachusetts, United States -... | ecosystem: Environmental > Terrestrial > Soil > Temperate forest >...
ATCGGCGAGGGTGCCGGCCGATGGATAGCGCTTTGCCGGCACCTTCTCCATCGCCTTCAAACAGATTGTCTCCAGGTCACGGGGCACGCGGTGGTTCAGCGAACGCGGCGCCCGCGGCTCATCGTGGATCACCTGGTGCAGGAGCATCGTCACGTTGCCGCGAAACGGCAGCGCCCCCGTCAGCAGCTCGTAAAGAACGATACCCAATGCATATACGTCGCTGGCCACGCCGACCTGGCTGAGCTTGCCTTCCGCCTGCTCGGGTGGCATGTAGGCCGGCGTGCCCAGGATCTGGCCGTCCAGCGACACGAGCACGGAGCTGCCCTCGCCGTGCGCCAGACCGAAATCTGTGACGTGCGGCCGGCCGCTCTGGTCCACGAGGATGTTGCGCGGGTTGACATCACGATGAATTACGCCATGCTGGTGGGCAAATTCGAGGGCTTCGGCAACCAGCGCCACCAACTTCGCCGATTCACTAAAACCCGGGCGGCACGCCACGTGGTGCTGCGCCAGCGTGCGCCCATCAACGTAGTCGCTGACGATGTAAGCCAGTTCGCCGGCCTGGGAGATCTCGTGGACCGGGACGATGGATGGGTGCTTCAGCCGGGCCGCGTTGCGGGCCTCGCGGAGGAAACGTTCCTTCTCCTGGGAGCCGGCAAATGTTCCCGAGCGCGGCACCTTGATCGCCACCATTCGCCCGAGTCTGGCATCGAGCGCGCGATAGACGGCGCCGAACGAGCCCTGACCTAGAAGCTCCAGAAGCTGGAATTGACCCAGGATGCGTGGCAGCGCGGTCACGGGAATGGGCAAATCCGCTCCCGTCTCGACACCGAAGCGCCGACCGCAGCTGCCACATGATGTCTCGCCGGTCATACCCTCAACTCGCACGCGTTCGCCGCAATCGGGACAGCGCACGCTAAGGGGCGTGACTTCGCGCGCCGGCTGCCGTACCACCGTGCTCGCCTGGCTTTCGCGCAGTTGCTGGGCTTCGAGCAACAGGGCCGTCGGCAGCGTGCCGTCCGTGCGCAGCAATTCCGGAAACTCGCGAGCGTAGTCTTCCAGCCTGGCCTGTTCCCCATTCCTGGTTCGGTAGGAGAGGTCCAACATCACGAGCTCCTCGAGTAGCTTGAGTCGGACTTCAGCGGGCTGATTGGCAATATAGTCGGCGATGCGCGGCCGTGCGCCCTGTCGCCAGGCTTGCTCGAAGGCGCTGGCACTGCGGTCGACCTGCTCGAGAATGTCGAGATTCTCTGAGGTGGACATGGCGAATCTCTTTGTGGATTGTGCGGATTTCTCCAGCCATTGTATTCCGCTTCGGGCCCTTACGTGTGAGAAATGACTGTCATCGATTTGCCGCCTTTCCTGATTTCACGTTAGGTACGAACAACCGGTATCCAACCAAGAGGAGAAAACGATGAGCACCATTAAACGTCTGGCGATCGTGGCGAGTCTGTGGCTGGGCATGCTGCATCTATCTGCGGCGCGGGCGTCAGCACAGGAGTACGGCGCCTTTAGCATCTCGAACCCCACTGACAACACGACTCTCTACTACCGCGTCAGATTGGGGGCGAACAGCAACTGGAGCGTCGAGTACACGCTGCCACCGGGCACCGTAAGGACCCACTACTTCTTCCTCGACGGCAACGGATGCGCGCCGCCGCCTTGCATCCGCTTCAACGATTCCGCTTGCTGCAAGGTGTACAACCTCGAGTTCTACGCAGTGAGCGACGTCAGCGTGGAATACGGCAAGACGTACCACTTTGCGAAAAGGAAATGCGGTCGCTGGGATCTGTATGGTGACGAGTGAAGTCTGGCAAGCTGGAGCCGGCTCCAGGTTACGTGCGATCGCCTGAATAGCCGGCGGGCCGAATTCGAGCGCCGCCGCACCGAGATCGTGTCAGTTCAGGCCGGGTCGTGCCAGGAGTTGCCTCCTGGGGCGACCCGGCTGATTCTTTTGAACGGCGAGCTCGTATTTCAGGGCGAGCTGATCATCGCATGCGAATAAGGAAACCTCGTCAATGCCAGCATCAAACTTGACGGGAGGAAGCAACCCAAAGATGCCGCATCACGGGGTCATGTTCGGCAAGCTCAATCTTGCTCCCTCGCGAACGCACGGTACATTAAACTAAACACATAATCCCCGGGGGAAATGCCATGTGGCGAATGTTGTTCGTGTGCGTCGCGCTGCCTGTGGTTGGGCTATCGCTGAGCGCCTCGGAACCGTCAAAAGAAGTGGCCAAGAAGGCTGCGAAGGAAGTGGCCGATGCATCCGTTGCCGGCGATTCTGAAAAGGTGGTTGACAACATGTGGCCCGCGACGGTGAAGGAGGCTGGTGGTCGAAAGGCCGCGATTGAGGGGATCGAGTTGGTGATGAAGACGCTCAAGGAGAAGGGGTTCACTATCAAGAAAGCGGAAGTGCAGGAACCTGGAGATTTCGTTACCGACGGTGACTACATGTTTGTCGTCGTCCCCACGGTGACGGAGATGTCGATCCCGGGAGGCACGGCAATCATGAAGAGCTACCTACTTGGTCTTTCGTCAGATGGAGGGAAATCGTGGAAGTTCATCGATGGCTCCTACCTCCACGTCAAGGAGGAGCGGGACAAATTGCGACCGAAGCTACCGGCGAAGATGAAGTTGCCTGAAGCCAGTAAACCAGAGATCGTCAAGGATAAGTAAGCGGAAGACAAAGGAGTACCATGCGTGACGATTGGCGTGTGCTGAAAGTAACGGTGCTGTTGCTGCCATTGGCGGTGGGAGCTGCGGGTGGACGGTTGGCGGCCGAGGAGCCAGTGGCAAAGGAACGCGCCACACTCGAGGGACACACGGACCTGGTGCGCTGCGTGGCGTTCAGCCCGGATGGCAAGACGCTGGCCTCGGCAGGTGCCGACAGCACGATCGTGTTGTGGGATATTGCGACAGGCAAAGAGAAGGCTGACCTCAAAGGATTCAAGGGCTGGATCGACTGCGTGGTGTTCAGTCCCGATGGCAAGACGCTAGCATCGGCGAGTAACGAACAGACGATCAAGTTGTGGGACATCGCAACGAAAAAGCAACAGGCGGTCCTCTCGGGACACATCGCCGCTGTATGTTCCGTGGCGTTCAGCCCGGACGGCAAGATGCTTGCCTCGGGAAGTCAGGACAAGAGGATTAGGTTGTGGGACGTGGCAACCGGTAAGGAGCAAACTACCCTCAGGGGACACACGGAAATGGTGATGTCCGTGGCATTCAGCCCTGATGGCAAGACACTCGCCTCGGCGAGTTGGGACAAGACCATCAAGCTGTGGGAGGTGGAAACGGGCAAGTTACAGGCTACCCTCAAGGCCGACGCAAGCTTTGTCAACTCCGTGGCGTTTAGCCCGGATGGCAAGACGCTGGCCTCAGGAGGTGCCGACGGCTTGGTCAAATTGTGGGACGTGGCGACGGCCAAGTTACAGACCACCCTCAAGGGGCACACATACATGGTCAACTCCGTGGCGTTCAGCCCGGAGGGCAAGACGCTCGCCTCGGCGAGTCTTGACAGTACCATCAAGTTGTGGGACGTGGCGACGGAAAAGGAGCTGGCCACGCTGAAAGGACACACGGCCGACGTACACTCGGTGGTGTTCAGCCCGGACGGCAAGATGCTGGCTTCGGCGAGCACGGACAGAACGGTCAAGTTGTGGGACGTAAACCTGGAGGCGAAGAAGGAGAAGTGAGTCCTGGGTAGGAACGGTTCCTGACCCCTTTTGCCCGTTGTCAAATCTCGGATCTGACCGACGAACAGATGACCTGAGATGGTGGTGGCGTCGTGAACCACCCAGCGCGTCGGCGATACGTCGTCGGCCCCGGTGAAAAGCGCTCGGCACGTTCGAGCAGCGTTTCTCCCTTGGACCCCAAGGGCGAGGTGCCCAAGTGATCCAACTCGGTCCTCAGGGGAAAGCGTCGGCAACGACCAGATCGCTGGCGACAAAAGCACGACAAAACTCGGCATTGAAATCAAGAACATTGATCCACGGCACCGCATGCCTATCATTCCCACCAGGTTCACATTTACTCCTCTTCGGAGGTGATCCATGCGCCTCGCGTTCGTCTGGCTCCTCCTGCTTACGCTGACACAGGTGTGCCATGGGCAAAGTCCCGAAGAATTGATGGCGCGACTCAAGGATGCAGACGCGGGCAACCGCGCCGGCGCGGCCTGGGTCCTCGGCGCCAAAAAGGTCGAAGCTGCCATTCCGGCGTTGTCGGAATTGTTGACGGACAAGAATCAAAGTGTTCGCGGCGCTGCCGCCGTTGCACTCTCGCGCATTGGTCCAAAATGCGTTCCTGCACTGACCGCAGCGCTCAAGGAACCTCCTGAAAGCCAGCTTGAGGCACTGAAAGCACTCGCCAGGATCGGGCCTCCGGCCAAGGACGCGGTACCAGTGATCGCCGGGGTGCTTGCTGACGGCCCCAAGTTGATCCGCATCCAGGCCGCGGTGACTCTCACCAGAATCGGGCCCGAGGCGAAGGCAGCACTGCCCGCCCTGTTCAAGGCTGCCACCGATGCATCGAGCCTCGAGCCTGGGACCGTCGCCGAGTTCAAGAGTGTGGGCGAGGCGGCGATTTGGGCGGCACTGCGCATCGACCCGAACTGCGGCGAAAAACTCGCCAAGGCCGCCTTGCCGGATCTCATCACGGCACTCAAGAAAGCTACGCGGCCGACAGCTCTGTTTGAGACACAGGAAGACCTGGTAGCCGCCGCTGATGCAATCCTTCGGCTCGCTCGACATGCCAAGGATGCGATACCGGCCCTCAATGCCGCCCAAAAAGTCGCTGAATTTGAAGCCGAGGAAGCGGTCGCCAGGGCTCAGCTCGCCATTGGTGGAGATGCATTCAAGGCATTTGCGGACACCGTCAAGGACCCGGGCGCTCCCTTGGAGAAACGGAGGCACTTGCTCGAGGTCATTGGGACATATCCAAAAGGAGACGCCGAGATTATTGCGCTTCTCTCCCTGGCTCTGAAGGATCCAAAGCGCGAGATCAGGCAATACGCCGTGGACGCCGCAGGATTCATCGGCCCCGAGGCCAACGCCGTTATGCCGCAATTGATCGACTTGCTGGGTGACAAGGAACTTGACTCGGTGGTATTCGCATTGGGGGAGCTTGGAAGCGACGCTGCTGCCCCTCTTGCGGCGGTTCTCGCCGACAAGAAGAAATCGGTCTCAGTCCGTGGGAAAGCGGCTAAGGCTCTTACCGATCTCGGCCGCCAGGCCAGGTCCGTGTTGCCGGCCCTCGAAGCGGCGATGCAAGATGATGACCTAACGTTGGCAATCAGATCGGCGGCTGCTTTCGTGCGCGCGGGCGGTGAGCCCGCCAAGGCAATTCCGATCCTCAGTAAGGCGCTCAAGTCCGGTGAAAAAGAGTTGGTCCGCAATGTTTTCGACGTCGTTGTGACTCTGGGCCATGCCGCCAAGGCGCTGGTACCCGAGCTACAGGAGCTACTCAAAAACCAGGACCGCGGTGTCCGCACCGGGGCCATAATGGCAATGGTCAGCATCGATCCGGCTGCAAAACCACTCGTTCCGGCGGTGGCTGAGCTCCTGAAAGATCCTGACCATCGGCCAAGATATGGGATTTACCAGCTGGTTCCACATTTGGGTGCTGATGCCACCGAGCTGTTGCCGACGCTCATCGATCAGCTCAAGGTTCTCGAAAAGCCCGATCCTACTCGGCTATATTTAGATGGCGATTCGGGTGGGGACCCAGTCCTCGATGCCATCGGCGGGATGGGCGCCGGCGCGAAAGACGCCGTGCCCGCTCTCGCGGAGCGGCTCAAGGCGGAGAAGGACGATGCCCTGGCAGGACTGATCGCCGAGACATTGGGCCGGATTGGGACTTCGGCCAAGGATGCCGTTCCTGAGCTCATCGCCTACCTCGGCCGCGCCAAAGGTCGATCCCGTGCTAAGGCCGCCAAAGCCCTGGGTCAGATCGGCCCGGACGCCAAGGACGCCGTTGCCAAAGTTAAAAAGGTGCTGACCGACCGAGACACGCAAAACCAGGTGTGGGCTACGTTCGCGCTGGCACGCATTACCAACGAGCCCAAGTTGTATGTCGATGTTCTAATCGACGACTGGAAGAGCGATCAAGAGGCGCGGTCTGTAGATCGGTCTATTGCGATCGCGGAAGCACTCGAGCTGCTTGGCGCCGACGCCCTTCCGGCCCGGAACATTCTCCTGGAAGCGGTTGTCGATCAAGAAACGCTCTACACGGCCCGTCCACACGCCGCCAGGGCGGTTGGTCACTTCGCCAGCGAAGCGGAAACCATCGTGCCCAAGTTGATCTCGCTCATCGAGCGGCCAGAAAAGAACCGATTTATTCGACGTGATAACTGTCGTGTTGCCTGCATCGCCCTAAGCGAACTCGGTCCGAAGGCCAAGGCGGCACTACCCGCACTTCGCAAATTGCTCGACGAAGATGACAACGCCATTGTGGACAGTGCGGCGGAAGTAATCGAGAAGATCGACCTCAAGTGAAAGCAGCTTCAGAGCCCAGCGATCTCAGCGTTGGAGGCAGAAGTCGGCACAATAATGAATGTTTCCTTTTCTGGTCCGTTTACTTCCTAAGTTCTTCCAAAATCGCCTCCTTCGTCTTCTCCCGATCGCAGATCGCGCGCAGCTCCTCGCGGGTCAGTACGCGGTTGCCCTTCAGCTCCACTTCCACGAATTCATCGACTGGAATAAGGTAGTAGGCGTTTTGTAACTGATGTGGTTCAGCCGTCTTCCAGGTGCCTTCGCCCTGCGCTGGTTTCAAACTCGGCGGACGGGCGTAGCCGGCCTCAAGTTTGGCGAGACGCACGCCTAGCGTCGCCCACATGCGCGTCACGGAACCGTCCGCGTAGATCGGCACAGCCACGCGCGTGTCGGCGGTCAGGTCAGGATCGGCAAGCGCTTTGGGCAGCCAGTCGCCGGCCAGCTTGTAGCAGTGTTCCTGGTCCACCTCCTCGTCCGCCTCGAACGCCGGCTTCAGACCGATGTCCTCGGCGCTGACGAGGTACAAGCCGTAGAACAGATCGCGCATGCGGGTCAATTCGGTGTAAAGGTCCGGCTCGCGCTCGCCGTCTTTCTTCAAGCCGTGCAGCTTCTGCAAGCCCTCCTTGCCGACGCTGCTTTCCAGGAAGTTGGTGAGGAAGGCGTAGGCGCGTGCCGTGCGCAGGTAGTAAGTGGGACCGGGCTCGACGCGCAAGCGTGGGCTGACGCTATCGAGGGGCGGTAGCTTATCTGGAGCGGCCGTCCTCATGCCCACGCCGAGCTCCCGGACATGAGTCTCGCGTCGCTTGGTCACCAGGGCCTTGAATGCCTCCAACATGCGTTTCTTGTAAGCCTTGGTCAGCAGCAGCTTGTCCTTCTCAGCGCCCTTCTCGGGCAAGAGCAGAGTTTCGAGTGCATAAACCAGATAGTCGTACCAGCCGCTGTCCGAGCCGGGCTTTAGGCTGACCTCGCCGGAGCGGATGCGCTTTACCAGCTCTTTCATGAGATCGACATCGGGCGGCACGCCCTGCGGGAACAGCTTCTCGAACAGGACCGTTTCCTTGGAAGTCTTCGGCGGGAACACGGCAACGCTACTATGGGCAAGGTGCTTGTCCCGCGCCAGCTGCTCCAGGGTCGCCCCGTCGAGCTGGCCGGTGGTTGGTACATCGGCCAGCGACAGGCACAGACTGGGGTTCGTCAGACGAGAATAGAAGGCGATCGCCTGCCGATAGTCATCGCTCAGTTGCTTGTCCTCGGCGAGAACCGACGCGAGGGCCCGCGGGATCCCCAGGTCCGCTTCATTCTGAGCGTCGAACTCGTGCTGGAAGAAGCGCATGAAGAGGAAAAGCTGCCGTAGCTTATCGCTCCAGGTGTAAAAGCCGATCGGTTTGGAAAGGACCTCATTCTTGCGAAACTGCGTGAGGAACCGATCCGTGGGTAATTTGTTCGGCGCCTCGATCGTGACACCGACCATCGACAGTCCGGCGGCGAGGAACGATGTTGCGGAGCTATCCTTATCGAGCCGTTCGGCGATTCTCTTGATCAGTTGCACATGGCTGGGGAGCTTGCCGGGCAGACCGTTGTAGTAGGCCTGGTCGAGCGCGGCATAAAGACCGTCGTCAAATTGCTTGGCCTTGCCGTCGAGCATGTTGACCGAGGGCAGGATGGGAAGAGCGTCGCTGTTCTCCCCCGCGGTGTCGGCGTAAGAGGGGTGGAGCGTCAACAGCCGGTCATCAACGTCAGGGCGAATCGGCGGGACATCTAGCTTGATGACGGCGGCACTGGCGTTCAGGAGCCAGGCGCCATCCTTACCGAGCGGGCGGCGGTCCACCAGGGTAGCGTCAAAAGCCGGCTTCTTGTCATCAAGCCGATCGTCGGCGAGGAAGTCGTCGGACTGTGGCGGCGCGTGGTAGTCGGTGAGTTCGACTTCGTACGTCTCACCCCTGCCGCTAAAGAAGATCAGATAGACAATCACGCCGCCGGCCGCCGCCATGCACAATCCGGCCGCGACAATCATGAATTTGCGCATCGCAGGACTCCGGAAAAGTTGGTAGCTGGCATCTTACCCCGTCGCTGACGCAGCGGCCAAAGGCAAAATCGACCAGACCTGACGCCTTTTGGCTTCGCGCCTTTTTCCGGACCCACGTCATCTTGACTCGTCGGTGATTTTCTTGCATAACTAAATCAATGGACTTCCGCTGGAACGAGTGGAACCTCGAGCACATCGCAAGACATGGTGTGGCTCCTGACGAAGCGGAAGCCGCGATACGGAGTGCTCGGCGACCGTTTCCGCGTAAGATCGAAGACGAGAAGTGGTTTGTCTGGGGACGCGGGCGCGGCGGGCGATTTCTCCAGGTAATCTATGTGCTGGATCCCGACGAGACGATCTACATCATTCATGCGCGCCCATTAAACGACAGGGAGAAGCGGCGCCTGCGCCGGCTCACACTATGATGAAACAGAAACCCTACTGGGAAATGACCACGAAAGAGCTGGCTGAGTCCACCAAGCAGTTCGATGAGCCCATGGTGATCGACCGCTCGCGACCTTTGACTGCGGCCGAACGAGCCCAATGGAACCGCATCAAGCGAAAACGAGGCCGGCCCAAAGTCGGCCGCGGTTTCAAACGAATCTCTGTGAGCATGGAACAGGGCCTCCTCAAGCGTGTGACTAAACTCGCCAAGAAACGCAAGATTAGTCGCTCGAAACTCCTCGCGCAGGTGCTGGAGAAGTCACTGGCCTAACGACGATGATCGCCGACCACTTCGCCAACTTTGTCGATCGGCTTGGCGAAGTAGTCAGCCGACGCAACTGGTTACGCCGCAAGCTGATGCGCTGCCCCCGCCGACCAATTCCACAGAACCGGGGGGGGGAGCTGGCGAAGTGGTCGGGACATCTGGTAGTTCTCAACGTTCATTCAGCGACAAACACGAAAATAGGGCGCAGCTCGATTGCTGACAGTCATATGTCAGCACAAATGATCGAGCTCCGTCCTTCTATGACGCCGCTGGTGTCAAGTCCTGATTGTATGTTTTCTTTATTGTGTCTCCGCGCGCACGGTGCACGTGCGCGTAGTTGATCGCGTTGGTTTGTCGTTCGTCATTAGCTACTGGCCTTTTGACCTCCCTGAGGGAACGCTTCTCGTCGCGCGTCGAACTGGCGGCTTCACTTGCGGGTCGGCGGCTCGCTCCTGGCGATGCCGGCGACGACCTTCTATCCGTGTCGGCCTGTTGGGACCGATGCACCTGAATCTGTTTTCGCCCACTGGCGATCCGTCGAAGCCTGGTACCGGGACGACCCTTCTGTTTTACGGTGGCGTTGCCGCACACCCGGACGCGGCCCGATCGCCCGGACCAGTCTTCAACGCGACGAAACCGTCGTTCCTCTCGAATGCTCGTGTCTCCTCCTTTGGCCTGCTACAACAACACGAGGTATACTGGCTTGCCTGGTGAAGCGGAGTCCGGCTCTGCAGGCGTGCAACCGGACGAGGAATAGCCAGGCCGACGGCGTACCGAGAGGTACCCGGCTCCGCAGGTTCAACGCCTGCGGAGCTTTCTTGTTCCCATCGGTCGCCGGAGTTTATGCCTTGAAAACGCACCTGTATACCTCGCTCACGCTTCAATGATCTTCTCACGCTACCGCCTTCGAGCAACCTTTCACCTTTGTCCGCCAATCGGCCAGGCGCGCTCCTTTGGGCAACTCGCCGTGCTCGACGTACCTCCATAAGGCGATCACGAGCTTGCGTGCCAGGGCGATGATGCCCAGCTTGCGGCTGCGTCCTTTGCCCGTACCGAAGCGATACATGTACCAGCGGGACAGGTCACTGTCCGGCTGCCAACGCAGCCAACACCACGCCAACTCCGTTAGCATGCGCCGCATGCGGCGATTGCCAGCCTTGCTGATGCCTTGCTCGCGACGCATCTTGCTGGACTGGTACGGCGTCGGTGTCAGGCCCACAGAAGCACCGACCTGCTTGCGGTTGTCGAAGCGACGCCAGGCGAACAGTTCGTAGATCACCAGCCAGCCACCGCTCAGACCGATGCCCCAGAGGTTGAGCAAAGCACGGACTTTGTCCACATGCGGTGTGTCGTCACAGCGGATGCGGCGACGCCTTTCCGCTTCCAGGTCCCGGATCTGCCGCTTCAGCAATTGCCAGCGTTCCAGCTCACGCAGCAGCCGTTGGTGTAGCTCCCTCGGCAGGGCGGAGCCGTCCCAAAGCCGGGCCTGCTTCAGCCAGTCGCTGAAGTCCTTGTTGACTTCCGGCGCCTCCAGGCCCTGGCTGGCCAGTAAGCCCTTGATGCGGTTGACATGGCTTGTGCGTTCGTCCTTGAGGGCTTCCAGCTCGCGGTGCAACTGCCGGGCATCCTCGTCGCTGAGGTTGGGCACGCGGACCACGCTCCAGACCTTACGCTCGCCACCGTGGTAGCGGAGCAGCAGGTTCAGCAGCTTGGCGGCATCCAAGCGATCGGTCTTGGCACGGCGGAGGCGGCGATTGACTTCGATACTGGCCGAATCGACCACGCTGTTGTCGATCCCCTGGGCGGTCAGATGACGGTGCAGCCAGAAGCCATCACGGCCGGCTTCGTAGCAGCTGTGCACGGGGGCGTCCTCGGGCAAGCCGAAACGCTTCTTGGCTTTGGCAATTTCCTGATGCAGCCGGATCACATCGCGGGCGGGCATACAGCGCTCTCGGGGTTGTTGTCCCATGCCGATGGTGAAGGCGAGCTTCCAGGCTCCCTCGCCCAGCTCGAAAGCGAGGTACAAGGCGCCGGATTGTGTGGTAAACTTGCTGTTGCGGGTCGCTGTCACGTTTAGCTCCTTGGATATGCGCTGGCTTACTTGTTACTTGGAGCTTAACTCCAGCGACCCGCTCATGCTTTAGCCCGTCCTCCTTGAGTCATAGTTTCTGTTTTCCCGTTGGAGGACGGCCGCAAGCCGTTGTCGGCGGGCACGTCGACCACGGTGATTGTCGGCAGTATCGCGGTGCTGGTTCTGGGATCTCTGGGCTGCATTGGTGGGCTGGTGATGATACGGATGGGGAAGCGGCGATAGCCTTGGGTCGTACTCTTCGTGGCGAGAAAGAGGCGAACGAGGCACTTCAACAGACCGGGGCGGCAAGTAGCGTCCGGCTGTCAACGAGAAGCCACGCTGATCATCCCGCGTACCAGCCGACGATGGCATCTGTGATCGATTCCTCCTGCAGCGTCGCCTGATGTCCGGCGTCGTCCTCGAACATTACTCCGTCGAGACGAGCGCTAACCTTGTAGCGGCCGGAGCGCGACTCGGGCGGGTCGGCAGGCTCGCCGATGGTGATGGTCACTTTGCCCTTCTTCGCCTTCCAGGTGGCCGTCTTCTTTGTGTCGCTGGCGATGTCATTGCAGTAGGCGGAAAAGCGCGGGGCGGCGTCCCAGAGATCGATGGCGACCTCCAGGCCGGCGGGCGCGGTGGCCAGGTCGAAGCTGACGCTCCCCTTGGCAGGCAGGTTCAGCTTCTTCTTGTCCGCCGAGATCCACAAGACTTCGAGATCGTCGGCAGTTCCCTTGTGCAGGAAGATGTCCGCGCAACCGCCTTCCTTGTCCTCGACATACTTGAAGGCAGGAGTGCGATCGGGAGCCTTCGACGTGGAAACCTGGCGGCACGCTGGAAGGAAGAGTGCAAGAACGAGAGGAAGGAGCATGATCGTGCGCATGCGCGAGGACAAAGGAACTCCAATCTTCACGCGCCCCGCCCGCTCGGCCATCTCCGCCATGCTCAGTCGGCGGTGGTTGGGATTGATGGCCAGGGCCACGCGCAACAGTCTGGCGGAGGGCTCGGGTAGGCCACCCGGGTCGTCCACGAGGATTTGACGTTCCATGCCGCGCAGAAGTTGCAAAGCAGTTACAGAAGATCGGTCTGCGTCCTGGCGCGGCGGCCTGTGACGATAATCTACGAGTGGTGTCCTGTTTTGGGTTTGTTTTGGGTTCTGGGCAGAGAGACTTCCCAACCGTACCTGGGTGAGCATCTGCAGGCCGCCGGCGGCGCTGAGCCGCCGAGCAAGGATCAGATCGCCAAGTGGAACAAGGAACTCGACAACGATAACTTCGACACCCGCGAGAAGGCCGGCGCAAGACTTCTCGAGGCCGGCAAGGCCGCCAGGGATGCGCTGACCAAGGCGCTTGAAGGCCGCCCTTCGGCCGAGGCGAGCCAGCGCATCAAGCAAGTCCTCGACAAGCTCACCGACCGCGACGAAGCCGCCGCCATCCTGCGCCCATTGCGCGCCCTGGAAGTCCTCGAGCGCATCGGCACTCCGGAGGCCAAGGAGATCATCAAGAAGCTCGCCGACGGCAAAGCGGACGCGGCGCTGACAGTCGCGGCCAAGGAGAGCCTGAAACGCTTGCCGTGAAGACTATGGCGGCAAGGTTCCAACTTGCCGCAATGGCATAGCGCCGTACCGTGCCAGAGCTTCGAGACCGGACGCTTTTCTGTCCCCCTACTTTTCGGGGACGTGCTGCCAAGGATCTCGTTCGAATTCCATGACTGTGGAAATCCGCATACCTACCGTCAGCGAGACGACGGGGTCGATGTCGGAATACTGGATTGCCTCTGCGTCGGACTCGTGTTCTCGCACAGCTTTCACCTGGTAAACTGGCTGGAGGCCGTGTTCGGGGACCTGAAAGCGCATCTGCAGAATCACGCCTTCCGCTTCTCCCGCGGCGATGGTGATTTGCTTTCGTAGCTTGTGTGAGCCACTTCCCGACTCATCGCCGAGTGCGGCGATAGTAGTGATGATCGGCTGGAAGCACTTCTTGAACTTTTCGGGAAGCTTCAGCTCGCCTCCAGGCTCTTCTTCCGCCGGGGCAACGCGTTGGCAAGAGCTCCAGCGCCGGCAGGCGGAGGAGGAATTGCTCCGAAGTCAGGAGCGCTTTGAGTTAGCCGTGCGCGGCTCCCAGGATGGGTTGTGGGATTGGGATTTGCGCACCGGCGATGTCTACTACTCCCCGCGCTGGAAGAGCATCCTTGGCCATGAAGATCACGAAATCGCCCATCGTATCGAAGAATGGGAGCAGCGGCTCCATCCCGACGAACGTGAGCGCGTCATAGCCGCGAATTATGCCCACGCCAATGGCTCCACGCCCTACTACGAATACGAATATCGACTCCGCCACAAGGACGGCTCGTACCGCTGGATCCTTGCACGCGGCGTCGCCCTCCGCGATGCCTCGGGCAAGGCCTACCGGATGGCAGGCTCTCACGTCGACATCACGGAGCGCAAACTCTCCGAGGACGAGCGCGAGCGCTTGATTATCCGGGAGCGCGAGGCCCGCACTGAGGCCGAGACGGCCGTCCGGATCCTGGAGCAGGCGCGTGAGGCGCTGCGCGCCAGCGAGGCGCAATACCATTCCCTCGCCGACTTCATCCCCGGAATCGTCTGGACTGCCCGCCCGGACGGCTCGATCGACTTCGCCAACCAATTCTGGCTGGATTTCACTGGCATGACACTCGAAGCAACCTTGGGCACCGGCTGGACCGCGATGGTCCACCCGGACGACTTGCCAGGAGTCGCCCAACTCTGGACCAGGTCGCTGCAAAGCGGCGAACCAATCGAGGTCCAATACCGCATCAAAAGGGCTGCCGACGGTGTCTACCGCTGGTTCCTTGCGCGAGCGAAACCCCTGCGGAATAAGGAAGGGCAAATCGCCAAGTGGTTCGGAATTCTGACCGAACTAGATCATGCCAGTTAGGGATAAGGCGAACGGAAAAATGTAGTTAGCCCTGAAAGGGCGCCACAGACTTATTTCCGCCCCAAAGGCATTGCCATCCCTTGTCACGCCCTCACTCCCCCACCGACACCCGCACCTCTCTATCCACCCTCGACCCGCTTCCCGATAATGGCCCAGAAACGATCGACGATGCCCCGGACCGCCATCCTCACGCCCAGAAGCACCTCCATCAAGCCGACCCACAAGGCCATCCAGCAATGCTACCAGTCCCTGTAGACCTACACCGACCCTAACGTCAAACACGAAGGCGCCCACGAAACCGCCCTCTGTCCTCTGCCCTCTGTCCTCTGCCCCTGACCATCGGCAAACAAAACATCTTCCCCGATGGCGTCCTCCGCGACATTTTCAACCGCCGAGGCTTCTGGGAAGCCAAAGACATCGGCGACGACGTCGACGCCAAGATCTCCAAGAAAATCGCCAAGGGCTATCCACTGGTCAACACCATCTTCGAGGACACCCGCCGTGCCGTCCTCTTCCAGGGCGGCAAGGAGCGCAACCGCTTCGACCTGACCGACAGGAAGCAGCTCGCCGACCTGCTCAACGACTTCTACGCCTACACCGAACCCGAGGTCGAGGACATCCACCAGGCCGTCGAGGAGTTCAAGAGCTGGGTTGGACCGAGGCGCCGGTCAAAATGCGACCCCTTCCTTTAGTCATTTTGCCGCACGTTTTTGCACATGACTCTCGAGCTATCGTTCGGCGCGCCATATCATGCGCAGGTCAAGGCCTTCGTACCAAGGTAGACGACGCACAGGGCCAGGCAAAGAATCTGCCCGAAGTCGCCGGTCATTCGGGTGGTGGCAGCTGGCGATTTCCATTGTGGACCTAACGTTGATTCCGGCCCCTCGGAGGTATCCCGAAAAATGGTTGGCGCCGCGAGGGCTATCCGTTTCTTTTGGTGGAATCTTCAGTCATTTGCCCACTTCGATGAGAAGC
>Ga0207085_1077_pt1 | contig 15129 bp, 16 predicted proteins | sample Alteio_BWMinHeat_53_FD_153542 | JGI IMG/M metagenome (GOLD analysis project Ga0207085, IMG submission 153542) | Enriched cells from forest soil in Barre Woods Harvard Forest LTER site, Petersham, Massachusetts, United States -... | ecosystem: Environmental > Terrestrial > Soil > Temperate forest >...
GGTGGGGCAGCGCATGTCATTTGGTCGTCGGACCAAGAGTGAAAGCGGTGAGAAGTGCTGGCGGTAATGCCAACGGCCAAGGGGTCAGGTTCGGTGAAAAAGCGGAAGCGATCATGGATTTCTAACTGTTCCGCGCGGAACAGTTTGAGAGGCGAGGGATGAGGGGCGCGAGGACAGAGGACAGAGGGGCGTGGCGAAATGTTCCGCGCGGAACATTGGGGAGCCCTCACGTCGAAAAAAAGCGGCGATGAATCGCCGCACTGCAAAGCACGCGGACGATGGCGAGGAGTGCAGGTTCGGATTTTCTTCGTTTTTTGGGGGGGTCACACATCGCGCCGGCTGAAATGCACCATGCCGATCACCGCGACAATTACCGACGCTGCCAGCGTGCCGCCGATGAGCTTGAGTTGATCCTGCAGGTTGTACATGCCGCGCACGAGGTGAGGCATGTTGCGGAGCCAGCCAAAGATCTCCGGGAAATGTCCGGGCACAAGGCTGATCAGGAAGCCGGCGCCGTAGACCACCAGCCAGACAAAGGCGATGCCAACCACGGTCGTGTCGATCATGGCGCTGACGGCGACACCGCAACTGATCACGAAGACCAGGAGCGCCGCGATGGTGCTGATGGCGATCAGGCAACCGTCAATCGAATGGTCCTCGTGGAGGAAGAAGCAGCCGGCGGCCACGATGAGCAGACCCTGAATGTAAAAAGTCACGATAACCGTGATGAGCCGGGCGTGCAGCTTGCCGATGAAATACTGGTAGCGGCTGATGCCGCGGCTGAGGATCGAGTCGGCCATGGTGCCGCGCTCGCTCGAAATTGATCCCGCCGCCAGGACCACAATCAGCGTCACGCTTTCGAACAGCATCCACAGGAGCAGATCGCTGATCCAATCCGAGGCGGGCTGAACGATCCGCGCTTCGTTGGCCAGGCCGAAACGATACAGCAGGTAGCCGACAGTACCGAGCAGCGAAATCAGCACCCAGGTGCGGTACACCCAGCTACGCACCGTCTGGTGCATGTCCCACTGCAGCACTGCGAAGTACGGCAGCCAGCGAACGATGCGAACCGGTTTGGCGACGACGGCTTGATCCATGAGTGTGACCCCCTCACCCTAACTCTCTCTCCCGCAACGGGCGAGAGGCATGGAAGAGGGGTCCTACGCTGCTTCCTTTGTTTGGTACAAACGCGCAAAGCCGCGCGACTCTTCTTTCTCCACCAGATCCAGGAAGGCCTGCTCTGTCTGCTGGCCCACCGTCCGGATGCCCATGATGTTCACTTTTCCGTCCGAGAGAGTCATGAAGACGTTGGCCAGGGCGGAGGCGTTGTTGGACTCATCAGCCAGGTGCAATTCCAGGCGCCGTTGTCTCAGTACGACCGTTTTGAATTCGGTCATCTGCTTGATGGATGCCACGGACTTGGTGATCGATTTCTGATCGCCGTCGAGGTCCACCTCGAAGTGATTCCGCCGCATGCGCCCCTTCAGGTCCTGCAGACTGCCGAAGTAAATGAGCTGCCCGCGACTCAGGACGGCAGCGTGATTACAGACCTCGTCAATGTCGCTCAGGTTGTGACTCGACAGGATGAGGGTCTTCTCGCGGCTGAGATTCTTGATCAGCTCCAGCATGCTACGGCGCGCCTCGGGGTCGAGGCCGTGCGTCGGTTCGTCCCAGATGAGGAGGTCCGGCTCATTGATAAGGCTGATGGCGACTGCCAGGCGCGCGCTCATGCCGTTGGAGAAGCCGCCGATGCGGTCGCCGGAGGCGCCCAGCAGATCGACTGCTCGAATAAGCGAGGCGAGGCGAGGCTTGCGCACCTCGAGCGGCAAACCGAACAGCCGAGCCATGTAGTCCAGGTACGTGATGGGCGTCATGTGCTGCGGAAACTGTGGATTGGTCGGGATGTAACCGATGCGGCGACGAAGGTCCGCGGAGTTGGGTGTCATCCGCTGGCCGAACACCTTGACCCATCCTGCTGTGGCACGATGCAGGCCGAGCACAACGCGCAGCAGGGTCGTCTTGCCGGCGCCGTTGTGCCCCAGAAGGCCCAGAACGGTGCCCGGCTCCATCCGCAAGCTCACGTCGTTGATCGCGATCTGGCGATTCTGGTAAATCTTCGTCAAGTGACAGGTCTCGACGACCAGATCGCCGGAGTTATCGGCCACGCGCAGCCCTCCCCTGGTACCAGCGCGGGATTATACGATTGCATGACTTTCGTTCATAGCCCAAGTGCCGGCTCGAGAATTCCTGCGGGCCCAGATGACCGGTTTGGGCTTGGCCTGCGCGGCGCCTTCCGGATAATATCGTGCTCTCAACGCATTCCGCTTGGCCTAATTAGTGATTGAACCAGGACTATTGACCGGGAATCCCCATGCGATCTACCAACAGCCTCTATCTTCTCATCCTTGTGCCTCTTGTCCTGTTTGCCTGCTCGGGCTGCGGCAAACGGCAGGACCACCTCGCCCCCGTCCATGGAACCATCTTCTTCCATAAGGAGCCGCTCAAGGGCGGAACCATCGTCTTCTCACCGGATGCGGATCGCGGCGGGCACGGACCCATGGCCCGAGCCGAGATCAAGCCGGACGGAACCTACACCCTTAGCACGGGACCCGACAACGGTTGTGTGCCCGGCTGGCATCGCATCACCATCATGGGGAGCGAGCAGGCGACGCAAGGCACGCCTCTCGCCTTGCCGCGCAAGTTCTGCGACCCGGAAATGTCCGGCCTGTCGCGCGAAGTCAAGACGGGTGAGGACAATACCATCGACCTGTACCTCAACTAGAGGAGCAACTATGAATCGCTTCATCCACGGGGTCGTGCGTGCCATCGCCCAGTCGATCGACTTGCCCGAGCCGATCCTCGAGGTCGGCTCCTACCAGGTCGAAGGCCAGGACGATGTTTCCAATCTGCGTACGATGTTTCCCGGCCGCGAGTATCAGGGGCTCGACGTCCGCCCGGGACGCGGCGTGGACCTGGTGGCGAACGTTGAGGACCTGCCGCTGCCGTCCGGCTCGGTCGGCACCGTTCTCGCGCTAAATACCTTCGAGCATGTGCCGCACTTCTGGCGGGGTCTTGACGAGATCTACCGAGTCTTGCGGCCGAACGGTGCCCTGCTTGTTTCGGTGCCCTTCTACTTCCACATTCACGGATATCCCAACGACTACTGGCGCTTCACGCCTGCCGCATTCGACGTGTTGCTGGATCGCTATCCGACGCGGATCGTCGGCTGGCACGGACCACGACGCCGACCGCTCGGCGTCTGGGCGCTCGCGCTTCGTGAAGAGGCCGCAATCGATGATGCCGCCATTGAACGGTACCGTTGTGCAATGCAGCAACACGCACGCGAGCCCCTGAAATGGAAACAGCGGCTGCGCTACACCATGGGTCGTTGGCTCTTCGGCAGCCGACCCTTCGCGCCCTACCTTGATCGCGATCGCTGGACGATCGAGATTCACCGCCAGCAACAGGGAGCGGGAGACGTAAGCCCGCTGTTCAGGAGCGACGCGACGCCAGAAATCGTGGCCCCACGGCCCTATGTTAGCGCACGCGCAGAGTAGCGCTGATGGCGGCTGGATTGACACCAATGAACGGACCCATCGATGTTTCCGTGTGCATTGCCAACTGGAATTGCCGCGATATGCTGCGCACCTGCCTGGAGTCGCTGCAGGATCGGCCCCAGGGAGTCCGGCTCGAAACGATCGTCGTCGATAACGGGTCCTCAGACGGCGCCGCTGACATGGTCGCTCGAGAGTTTCCGGAAGTCGTGCCTATTCGCAACGCAACAAACGCCGGGTTTGCGCGGGCGAACAACCAGGCGGCGCGCGTTGCCCGCGGCCGCTATCTGTTTTTCCTGAATAACGACACGGAGGTGCCGGCCGGATCTTTGAAGCGATTGTTGGACTTCGCGGACCGCCATCCCGAAGCCGGCATCATCGGGCCACGCTTGCGCGATGCCCAGGGCGACATTCAGGTGTCGCACCGCCGTCGGCCGACCGTCGCCATCCTCGTCCATCGTACCACGCTGCTCAGGTGGACCGGCATCTTCCGGTCGGCGCACCGCTGCTACCGCCGCGGAACTGTGGACGACCCCTCCCCGCGTGGGGTAGATATCCTGATGGGCGCCGCCATGCTGTTGCCACGGCAGGTGTTTTTTAACGTGGGTGGCTGGGACGAGGATTTCGTGTTTGGCGGCGAGGACATGGACCTGTCGGTGCGCGTCGGCGCTTCCCACACTCTCATCTATTATCCGGGCGTCGAGATCCTGCACCACGGCCGCGTCAGCACGCGGTTGCACTCACGATTCAGTGCGGCCAGCATTCCTTGCGGTTTTGTCCGATATTTGCGCAAGACCGATACTTCCACACCGGCAATCCTCCTGTACAAGCTGGCCCTCACGCTCGACGCGCCGGTGCAGCTCCTGGAAAAGTGTCTCCAGTCCTTGTGGCGGCTTTTGCGCGGCCGAAGCACCGATGCTCGACGCAGCTGGCTCGTCGCCAGGTCGCTCGGGCAGTTCATGCTGTACGGCCTGCCAGCTTTTTGGAGGGCGTGATCAGGACTGCCAAAAGAAAAGGCGGTGACGACCTCTCGGTCACCACCGCTTTTCCTCTCTCGTTCGCAGCAAACAGGTACGGCTCGTTCTCGCTTTCGTTGGGGCACACAGTGCCTCAAGCCTGGCTCATCAACTCGATGGGATCCGACGCTTCAATGTCTTTTTTACTCATCTCATCGAGCACGATTGGGTGCCAAGTCTTTTCTTTGCGGTCGTGGGCAGGAACATAATGCTCGCGGGCCCAGCGGCGAAGCCGGAGTTCTTCGATGAAGTCTAGCTCGCCTGTCATGCTGCTCAGCATAAAAGGGTTCCTCGAAACGTTTTGGAAATGCCTACGCTCCCTACTGCTCCCGGATTTTAAGTATATCTGGCCGGAGCGGTAAGACAAGCTTTTTCCTTCATAATTGCCAAGTTTTTCGACGCTCGAATAGCGAAGATCCGTAGAGTTTTCCTTTCCGGCAAGATCTGCCTGGTCGTGTTCCCGCGTTCACTTCATATTATGTCCCGATGAGCACTCTGCTGGATCGTTTCTGCCGTTATGTACGTATCGACACCCAGGCCGATGAGAAGTCCGCCACGTATCCCAGCTCTCCGGGCCAGCTCGAGCTGGGCAAGCTGCTCACCTCCGAGCTGCGAGCGCTCGGACTTGCCGACGCGACGCAGGACGAGCACGGCATCGTACTGGCAACCGTGCCTGCCAACGTCATAGGCCCAGCCCCGACAGTTGCCTTCATCGCCCACGTTGATACATCGCCGGAAACCAGCGGTCACAACGTCCAACCGGTCGTGCATCGCAACTACGATGGCCACGACATCGTTCTTCCCGGGGACAGGAGCAAGGTGCTGCGCGTTGCCGATTCTCCCGAGCTTGCTCTCCTCAAGGGCAAGACGATCATCACAACCGACGGCACAACGCTCCTCGGCGCCGACGACAAGGCAGGCGTTGCCGTCATCATGGAGCTCGTCGCTTACCTTGTCGCCCATCGTGAAATTCCGCACGGCCCGATTCGCATTTGCTTCACCTGCGACGAGGAGATCGGCCACGGTGTCGATCACGTCGATCTCAAGAAACTTGCCGCTCATGTCGGCTACACTCTTGACGGCCACAGCGCCGGCGAGATCGACAATGAGACCTTCTCGGCAGACCTTGCCACCGTCACCATCACCGGCACCAACGTCCACCCCGGCATTGCCAGGGGCAGGATGGTCAATGCCATTCGCCTCGCCGGGCTATTCCTCGACCGCCTGCCCCGATTGATACAAACGCCTGAGGCAACCGATGGCCGCGACGGCTTCCTGCACCCATACCGCATCGAAGGCGGCGTCGCCGAGACATCCCTCAAGATCTTGCTTCGCGATTTTCAAACGCCCGTCCTCGCGCTCCGAGCCGACATGCTGCGCGATATCGCTCGCATGATTGTCGCCGAGTATCCGTGGGCGAAGATCGACGTGAAAATCACGCCGCAATATCGAAACATGGCCGAAGGCTTGCACAAGGAGCCGCGCGCCGTTTCCCTGGCACAGGAAGCGATGCGCCGAGCCGGCCTGGAGCCGAAGCTTGCCATTATTCGCGGCGGCACCGATGGCTCGCGCCTCACCGAGATGGGCCTGCCCACCCCCAACCTGTCCACCGGCGAGCACAACCTCCACTCGCCGCTCGAATGGACCTGTCTTGAAGAGATGGAGACTGCGGTGCGTGTGCTTGTCGAGCTCGCGCAGGTCTGGGCTGCCAAATGCTAGCGCCGGCTCACCAATCCCTTGACGAACGCGACGATTCCGACGACGAACAGGATCGGCGGGTAGATGAAAATCCAGCCCGCCGCCAATCCGACGAAGAACCACACCACCGCGATTACCATCATGAGCACGCCGCCGACCATGCCGGCGTTGCTACTCCCAAACCAGCCCGGCTCGAAGGCCACGCGGGGGCCGCTAGGGCGCCGGTCACGATCCAGTCGCGGCCGTTTCACTTCGGGCCGACCTTCGCGCGCAGGCGGCTTGTATAAGGGACGGTCAACCGGATCGTCATGCTCGGGGTCTCGGCTGATGGGGCGTACGCCCCTTTCTTCGGCTGAATCGTCTAGCAGAAGACCGGAGGCCGCATCTTCGACATTCACGGGATCAACGTTTGCCGGCTCATCGACCGGGATGACAATGATAGCGCTGCAAGCGGGGCAGCGGGCTTTCTTGCCGGCCAGGCCATCCTTCACGCGCAGGACACGACCGCATGAGCAGGTCAACGTACTCGGCATGGTGTGCCTCCGAATGCAAGAAGCCATTGCCAAGGAAATCTTGTGGATGCGCTCCAAATCGTCAAGTGCGCCATAGGCTGGACCAGTTTCGTCAGAACAATACGATGCTCTTCGTACCGCCTGGCGGAACATCGCCGACCCCTCGTGGGTTGGGCAAACGTGATTCACTCAACCAGAAAGGAAATCACCATGAAGCGCACGGCATCCGCGACCTGGACCGGAGATCTCAAGCAGGGCAAGGGCTCCCTCTCTGCTCCGGGCGGCGTCCTCAAGGACACGCCTTATTCTTTCACCAAACGGTTCGAGAACGAACCCGGCACCAACCCGGAAGAGCTTGTCGCCGCCGCTCACGCCGGCTGCTTCACGATGGCGCTTTCCGCCTTCCTCGGCCGGTCCGGCTTCACCCCCCAGAAACTCGCGACCCAGGCCACACTCACCTTCGAGCAGGTCGCGGGCGACTGGACCGTCACCGGCATCCACCTCGACCTGACCGCCAAGGTCCCGAACATCGCCAAAGACAAGTTCATGGAGATCGCCAACGACGCCAAGGCCAAATGCCCAATCTCGCGCCTCCTGAACACCAAGATCACGCTCGACGCCAAGCTCGAAACCGCGTGAAATTGTCATTGGTCACTAGTCATTAGTCATTAAGGAAAGTGCGGTTTGCCTAATGACCAATGACTAGTGACGAATGACTACCTCGCAAATCTTCGCCTTGTTCCCCGCACCCACACATCGCTATACTCCCGCCGCCCCGGCAGGGATTCGCCGGGTCGCCATCTTGACTGACAGGATGTACAGGGAACCGGAACTCCCTGGCCACCTCTCCACGGAAGGAATGATCATGCCGAAGCCTACACGTCCATTGATCGGCATTAATGCCGAATACGTCCCTGCCCACAAGCTCACAACGGCACACCTGCGGCTCAACGTCGGTTACTTCGAAGCTGTCGCCACGGCCGGTGGCTTGCCCATCGTCTTGCCACCGCTCGCGCGCGATAAGGATATCGACGATTTGCTGGGCCGAGTCCACGGCGTCATCCTCACCGGCGGCCCCGACATGGACCCGCGACGCAACGGCCAGCCGCCCCACCAACGCGTCCAGCCGATGGATGAACGCCGGGAAACAAACGATCGCCTTCTCATCCGCGGAATCCTCAAACGCCGACTGCCGGTCCTGGCCATCGGCCTCGGCATGCAGCAAATTAACGTGGCACTCGGCGGCGCCCTGTACCTGCACCTGCCTGAGGACCTGCCCAGGGCATTGCCCCACAGCGACCGAACCGAGGGACCGCACCGGCACGCCCTGCTCCTCCAGGCAAATTCGCGAATTGAGGAAATCTACGGCGGCGGCGAAATCCGCGTCAACAGCGCCCACCATCAGGCCGTCCGACAGCTCGGCAAGGGCCTCCGCGTCGGCGCCACCGCACCGGACGGAGTCATCGAGGGCATCGAGGCCACCGATCCCGATTGGTTTTGCATCGGCGTCCAGTGGCACCCCGAAGCCGACTCCGCCTCCGCCCTCGATACCCAGCTCTTCGAATGCTTCGTCCAGGCCTGCCTCCGCCAGGCCGAACCCCTCGCCCTGGCCGCGTAGAACGGAATTCATTCCGTTACGAGTAGAGCGGAATTCATTCCGCTCGTTGCTTCACGGACGACCTCAATGACCTCGCGCTGCCTTATCGGACTGTCCTCCGGCTCGAGTGCTGACGGCGTCGACGCCGCACTCCTGCAAACCGACGGTGTCGGCCTCGATCTGCGCCCTGAGCTTGTCGGCTTCCTGCACCAGCCCTACGGTGCCGATCTCCAGGATTTGATCCAACGCACCGCCGGCCCTGAATCCTGCCCACCGAAGCAGCTCGCCTTGCTGCACCGCCTTCTGGGCGAAACCTTCGCCGCCGCCGCGCGCCAGGTCGCCGACCGCGCCAGCCTGTCGCTCCAGAAAGTTCAGTGTATCGGCTGCCCCGGCCACACCATCGTTCACGAGCCCGAAGGTCGCTTTCCCGCCACGATGCCGCTTGGCATGGCCGCCATCGTCGCCGAACGCACCGGGCTTACCACCGTACACGACTTCCGCTCTCGCGACCTCGCCGTCGGTGGGCAGGGCGTTCCGCTTGTGGCGCTGGCGGATTATCTGATGCTGCGCGATCCAAACGAAAGCCGCTTGCTGGTCCACCTCGGCGGTCTGGCGCGCGTCGCCTTTCTGCCTGCCGGGCAACGACTTCAGGACATATTCGGCTTCGAGGTCGGCCCTTGCAACATCCTGCTCGATAGCCTGATGCGCCAGCTCAGCGGCGGTCGCGAAAGCTACGACGCCGGCGGCAAGTTCGCCGTGCAAGGTCGCTGCCTTTCCGACCTGCTCGAAGCCTGGCTCAAGCATCCCTACCTGCTGCGCCGGCCGCCCAAGAGCCTCCCGCGCCCAGGATTCGCCAGGGACTTCGCACTCGAGGCCATCGAAAAGGTCCGCGATGCCGGTGGTTCACACATGGACGTCCTCTGCACCGCGACTCATTTCGTCGCTTCCAGCATCGTCCAGTCCCTCCACCGCTTCCTCTTCAATGAAGAAATGCCCGACCGCGTCCTGATTAGCGGCGGCGGCGCCCGCAACGGCTTGCTCTGGCGCCTCCTCGAACAGCAGCTCGCCGGCGTGCCCATGACTCGCACCGACGACATCGGCATGCCCTCCGACGCCCGCAAGCCAGCCGCCTCCGCCATCCTCGCCGCCCTCACTCTCGACGGCGTCCCCGGAAACATCCCCGCCGCCACGGGCGCCTCCGCACCGCGCCTGCTCGGCAGCATCACCCCCGGCTCCACCGTCAACTGGGCGCGCTGCCTCGTCTGGATGGCCCAGCAAGCAGCTCCCATCGCCGCCATGTATGAAGTCTGATGGATTCGTCTCCCATGATATGATTTTCTTGCCGTCCCGACCGAACCTCCACCTCTCGCAAACGTCCGTTGGTCGCGGCAGTCAAGCAGTGCAAAACCTGATGAGGGTGGCACGCCCTGAGTCTGCGAAGGGCGTGCTCGGCCCCGCGAAATGAATCCTTCTCTTACTCTGACTCTTGCTCTTAATCCTCTTCCTAATCCTACTCTTGATCTTTCTCTTTCTCATGTGCTCGACTGGCTACGTCAATAGCATGACCCGATTCTTCGCCAGCACTCGGCACAGCAGCTTGCGCAGCCCACGATCTTCGATGTTGGTCAGTGCCTGACGAAACGCCAGCCAGCGCCGCGTGCGGAAGTGCCGCTCCGGCCAGTCCTCGGTCATTTGTGTTACGTTGAGTACGAAAACGGTGACGTGATAGCGATTGCCGGCTTTCTCATACAGATAGGATCCTACCGGCTCTTTCTCCAGGGCGCCCATGAGGCCGGCCTCCTCCCATGCCTCCTGCAAGGCAATCTCGCCGGCGGTCTTACCCGCCTCACGACAGCCTTTGGGGATCACCCAGCGTTTGCCGTTGCGGGAATTGACAAGGCAGACGCGACCGCTCCGAACAGGGATCGCGGCTGACTGACAAATCACATCTTGTGGTATTGCCATGCTGAGGGGTCCTCGCCATGACTCCTTTCGCTGGTCGAGGGCGCCCTCGAACCAGCTGCGCAGTTGGGCTTTACATACAATTTTTCGGCAAACAGGCCATATGTCCAGATCAATTTGCCAATTTCGCGTCTAACTTCATCGTTCCTTCGCGATTTTTCGCCCCCTGAGCCGAATTTCACGAGTTCTTCATCGATGCTCCGCGGCGAGTTACCACAATAACCCCCTGTCCCAATTCGCGTAGTGCACGCTGACAGCGTGCTTACGACTGTGGAGTGACACCGTGAAGATGCACATCGAGACGCAATCCCACGCAGACGCGGTGCAGCAACAATTGGAACGCGAAGGTTGGCGCGTCGACCGAAAACAGGACGGCAGCATGCTTGCAACAAGCACTGAGGTGATGTACGGGCCGGAGGCGCGCCGCTGCCTGGACCATATGGGCCTCCTCACTTCGAGCAGGGTCCGGATTGAATTCGTGATTGGCAAGGACCCCGAGCTGTAACTCCATGCCCGAACTATAATTACATGGTGGCAGCTCGAAACGGCAACAGGGCAGAACGATGGCAAGCGTAGCGGACAAATGGGCCCCACAGGTGCCGCCCGACGCGTCCATTGCCAAGGTCGCCGTCGGCGCCCTCAATGGCCGCCTGGATGCCGTCCTCAACTACCTGCCCCGCGCCGCTCTCCGACCCCAGGAGGACGCCGAATACGTCCATCAGTTGCGCGTCTGGACGCGGCGTGCCGTGGCGGCATTGCGGCTCTACGAAGATCTCATCCCCAAACGGCAGCTTGCCTGGTTCCGCAAGGTGCTCCGCCACGTCCGACGCGCCGCTAATGACGCTCGCGATGCCGACGTGCTCATCGAGCGCCTGCACATGGACAAACGCAACGGCACTCAGGCCTGGCTCGAAACGCTCCAGAGCGGCCGCGCCACCGCCCAGAACGATATTGTCCGCGTCTACGAGCAATTGAACCGCAACCAGCGCCTGCAGCGCCGGGCGCAAAAGCTGCTCGAGCGCGTCGCCGCCCGCGGGCAACGCCGCGGCGGCCGCAAACCCTTCCACAAGTGGGCCAGGGTCAGGCTCGCCCGCGATGTCAGGGACTTCTTCGCTGCCGCCCCCGAAGATCAGACTGATGATACTGCATTGCACCGCTTCCGCATCCGCGCCAAGATCCTGCGCTACACCATCGAGCTCTTCGCCGGCGCCTTCCCCGATGAGCTCAGGTCCAGGATCTATCCCGAGATCGAATCAATCCAGGATCGGCTCGGCGAGATCAACGACCATGCCACGGCCAAAGCCCAGCTCGAAGGACACGCCGCCAACGCGAAGAGTCCCACGCAGGCCGCCAACTGGAAACGATTCCGCGACCACGAAGACACCGTGCTCGAACATGCCAAAGAAGCTTTCCGGCACTGGTGCACTCCGGCGCGGCTGCGAAAACTGCAAAACAAATTCGAAAAACTGCTCGAAGCAAAACCCCGCACTCGCAAGCGCTCAAAGCCAGCCGCAACTGCAGGCTGAAACGTGCGCGACTCCGCTACACCCCACACCGCTTGCCGGGGTGGTGGGTGGCACGCCCTGAGTCTGCGAAGGGTGTGACTCCACCATCCGCCACGCCCTTCGCAGACTCAGGGCGTGCCACACCTGTTGGGCCTCGGCAATTGGGGGTTGCCCAATCGCGCACGTCATTTAGACAACCTCCGCAACCCGGGCAATCCGCACAAGCACCAACTCAATCGTCGCGCGTTACCGCGAAACTCCTGGCTTATGACCATTTCATCTTGACCTTGCCTTCAAACTCCAGTATCAGCCGCCTCACATTGCGGGGGTAATGCCCGGATTTCGGATTCTACCAGTGCGACTGGCCGTCTTCCGCTTGGGAAATTCGGATGGCCGTGTCTGCCAGTATGAAGGAGATCGAACCGTGAAGAGGAAGGTTGTTCTCGTGGCGGGGATCGCAGCATTGGCCGTCGGACTTTATGTCGGTTCGCGTGTGGGCGTCGGGGCCACAGACACGCCCGCGGCCGCGCCTGCAGGACAAACGCGCGTCGCCGTCATGAACATGGCCAGGGTCGCGCAAGAATACGAAAAGACCGCCGTGCTCCGTAAGGCGATCGAGACGGATACCGCCGACTACGAAAAGCAGCTCAAGGATATCCAGGCCAAGATGCAGAAGTTCAACCCCATGCCCACGGACCCGAAGCTTGCAGAAGACGCTCAAAAGCAGCTTCTCGCCCTGAAGCACCAGGGTGAAGATATCACTGCCGAGCGCAACCGAATCATTACCGAAAAGTCCACCCAGGGCGAGAAGACGATCTACAAGGATATCAAGGCCGCCGTCGAGGTATTCGCGCACTCGCGAAACATCGATCTCGTACTCTTCTACAACGACGTTACGGATCCCGCCATTGAGTACAGCCCCCAGGCGTTGCAGAAGCGCATCGTCACCAGCGGCATGCCCATCTACACATCACAAGGCACCGATATCAGCGCCGAGGTGACCCACGTATTGAACTGGAACTTCAAGAACAACGCCGGCAAGGGCAGCGGCCAGCCGTAACACGCGTTGGAGTTCCGGCTTTAGGGCGCGTTTCATTTATCCGCAGCGGAATTCGCAAGAACTCCGCATGCCTGCAAAGGCGGGACTCCAGCGGTCCGTAATTCCACTACCTGAACTTGCCTCAAACGCCCGAATCTGTTCTGATCTCGGGTCCACGACGAGCCGCAAGGATGCCAACGTGAGAACGCACGGATACCGCAATCAACGAACGATCGCACGGCCGGCTTCGGTGCACGGGATCGGATTCCTGACTGGAGCCGATGTACACCTGCGCTTTGTGCCCGCCCCGGTTAATACCGGGGCGGTTTTTTTGCGTGCCGACTTGCCCGGTCGCCCGGCCATACCCGCCCGCGTTACCCAGGTTACCGGCACCGCCCGAAGGACCACCATCGGCCATTCCGGCGATCGCTCATGCCAGGTGGGCCTCGTCGAGCACGTCCTTGCCGCTCTCGCCGGCCTGCGCATCGACAACTGTATCATCGAGCTCAATGCGCCCGAGCCGCCGGGACTCGACGGCTCGGCGCGCGGATTTGTCGATGCCTTGCAGACCGCAGGCGCTGTGCTGCAGAACGCAGAGCGCGAAGTCTGCCTGGTCGAAGATTCCATCGTCGTCCGGCAGAAGGGTGCTACGCTCGCCATTCATCCGCTCGATGAGCTGAAAGTTAGCTACATCCTCAACTATGCGGCTGATACGCCCATGTCGCCCATGTCGCCCATCGCGCCGATCTGCTGGCAAATGCACACGCAGATCGTCACGCCCGAATCGTTCCAGAACCAGCTGGCGAGCTGCCGTACCTTCTTGCTCGAATCGGAAGCCATCGAGCTGCGCCGCCAGGGGCTCGGCTCCCGCACGGGACCGGCGGACCTGCTCGTCTTTGGTCCGCGCGGCCCAATCGACAACACCCTGCGCTTCGCCAATGAGCCCGCCCGACACAAGTGCCTCGATATCATCGGCGACCTCGCCCTGCTCGGTCACGACGTCCGCGGCCACATCGTCGCCTACCGCTCCGGGCACCCGCTCAACGTCGAGCTGGTCCGCACGCTATCCCAGCGCATGAGCTCAACAGGAGAACTCCGCCACCACAAAGCCGCCTGAAGTCCGCAGGCGAGTCTGCGGGATTCTTGGTCAACGGCAACAGAATACAATGTCGCGAACTCGTCTGGCTGTTATTGGCGTTGGACACCTCGGCAAGGAGCACGCGCGCATCCTTGCCGGCATGGACGAGGTCGACCTGGTCGGCGTGGCAGACGTCAATCCTCAGCAAGCACAAACCATCGCTCTTCGTTGCAACACCCAGGCCTGCATCGGTCACCAGGACCTGCTCGACAAGATCGATGCCGCCGTGATCGCCGTGCCCACCAGTCGCCACCGCGAGGTGGCGTCCGCCTGTCTGGATCACGGCATCCACTGCCTCGTCGAGAAACCGCTTGCCCCAACCCTGGCCGATGCTCTCGCCTTGAACGATCTCGCCCGAAAACGCGGCGCCATCTTGCAGACCGGCCACATCGAGCGCTTCAACCCTGCCTGGGAGGAGCTGGCACACCGCACCCTGGCCCCAAAGCTGATTTCCGCCGAGCGCCTCGCCCCCTTCAACGGACGCTCCATCGATGTCGGCGTCGTCGTTGACCTGATGATTCACGACCTCGACCTGGCGATCAGCGCCGTTGGCTCACACGTGGTGCACGTCGAGGCGCTCGGAATTGCCGTCCTGGGCGGGCACGAGGATATGGTCCAGGCGCGGCTACGCTTCGAAAATGGCTGCGTCGCGCACCTGCGCGCCAGCCGCATCCACCCGATCGCCTCGCGGCGCATGCAGGTCTGGGGCGCCGAGGGGTTCGCCGATGTCGACTTCGCCCGCCGCAGTCTCACGCTTGTCCAGCCGTCACGCACGCTGCAGGACCTGCGGCGGGGCTGGCTTCGGCCGGACCCCGGTATGCTCGCCGCCTTCAAGGGCGACCACTTCAGCCGCCATTTGCACCGCGTGACGCTCGACTGCACCCGTGACCGCGATCAGCTCACGGAAGAGTTGCACGACTTTGTCTCAGCCGTGCAAACCGGCGCAGCACCGCGTGTCACCGGCGACGACGGCTGCCGCGCCGTCGCACTCGCTGAGTGCATCTTGCAAGCCGTCCACGCCCACCGTTGGGAAGGCACCGCCGACGGCCCAATTGGACCCTACGATCTGCCGGAGTCCCAGGGATTCCTCTTCCAACTGCCCCCAGAC
>Ga0207085_1037_pt2 | contig 15100 bp, 14 predicted proteins | sample Alteio_BWMinHeat_53_FD_153542 | JGI IMG/M metagenome (GOLD analysis project Ga0207085, IMG submission 153542) | Enriched cells from forest soil in Barre Woods Harvard Forest LTER site, Petersham, Massachusetts, United States -... | ecosystem: Environmental > Terrestrial > Soil > Temperate forest >...
AACGACAAGGAATTAGAAAGAGACTCAGTGAAATCGAAGGTTCGTCTCGCAAACGCCCGCGCCAACCACCTCGAAATCGACGCAAACATCCGCCAGAAGCTCGATGTTCCCACCGAAAAGAGCTTCGCCGTCCCGTTTCAGGAGCAGGAGCGCACAGGCCGATCGGGGGTCGTCGTGCGCGAATCAGATATCCAGGAGCTGTTTACTCGTTGTTTAGTGGAAATGGCGGCGAAATTAAGCCGCGAAAAAGTCGCGTAATGTCTCTAAAACTGAAATTTTGAACGACTTTTGACACGTAGACGGAAGCGTCAGCGCCCTAAAACTCAATTTCCGCTTCGCATTGGTGCCATTGGCTTCGCGCCAGCCTGCCACGCCGCGTACATTTCAGCCGCGATTTGGAGAAATAAACCATGCGGATCGTTGCCCACTTCGTAGACGTTCATATGGGTACGTCCGGTCAGAAACTGAATCTTGGCGCGCGCTCCCAGGGACTGCAGAAGCGTGTCCAGCCGGTGCACTGCGCCATCGAGGTAAAACGTGTCGGCCGTTCCCACGTAAATGTGAATTTTGCCTTGAAGATTGGGCGTCAACTGCTGCCAATGCGTCTGAATGACGTTGGCAATATCGTAACGCTGCCAATAATGAACCACGTCTGCATTTACATTGCCGGTCGTCCGGTCAAACATTTCGAGCGGACGTCCATCCGGTCCGCGCGGGGAGAAGACCCATTCAAACGAAGCGAATTGGCCCCCGTAAGGTCCCAGCGTTTCTTCTAAATGAGCAAACTGCTCGACGGTGGCAATTACTCTACCTTGTTCGCGAACGATGGGGCAGGGTCCTTGCCCGCAATGGAACACGTTTGCGTTTGGAGCGTAGAGATTAATTCCGGTGAAGTTATGGAAATCAACCGGGTCGGGGGATGTCGACCAGGTTCCGCCAAAAATTTTCGGGTAGTTTACCTGGAGCCACAGGGTTGCCCAGCCACCCGACGAGTGACCATTCAGAAAACGCGCGCCGGCTCTTGGCTCAAGTCGATAGCGGTGTTCGAGATACGGGATAAATTCTTTGGTCAGCGCCTCGCCCCAGGGGCCGTTGTTGACGGAATCGGCGAATTCATGCGTCCCCGTCGGGAGCGATTCGTCCAGAAGAATCCAGAACATCTCCGGAATTTTCTTGTGCTCCATCAGTCTCGCGAACGTGGTTGCATCGCTACGCGATAGATCGAGACTGCCGCCGAAACCTTGTGTGTAGTAAACGGCTGCATAGCGATTCGCGGGATGAGCCGGCCCGGGATAATTCATATAGTTTGGAGGAGGGACGACAAGAGCGCGAATGTGTGTCGGGCGGCCGTAGAATCGGCTCAGCGCCGGACTAACGAAATCTTCTTCTTTGATTCCTGAGGCGAGCGCTACCGGCGGCGAGGAAGGAATGACACTGCTGAGAGTCAAAACCGGTTGCGCAGTATTCTCAGGCCGGAAGTCCGGCAACGAAACCACCTCGCTGCGGATGTCCCCGGCGTCTCGGCCGAAGTAGTTATAGGAATGATTCGTATCTACGATTGCCTGAGCCCGGTAGTCTCCCGGCTTGACTTGTGAGAAGCCGGTCGGGTACGCAATATCGTCGGTATCGATCGCGACGAACGATCCAGGCTCGACACTCTGAATCTCCTTTGCCGCTACCCATACGGGTTCCGGATCAAAAGGACTTTGATTGATATCGCCAGCACCTGCGCCTGCAGCCAAAAATACGAGCAGCCTGCCGGAGACAGGCGCTTTTAGCGTTGAGCTGACATTGACACGAAAAAAAAGATGCTGCGATTCGCCATATACTGTGCCGAAGAACGTCGTGGCAAGGACGAGCGCGCTGGCGAAGCGGGACATTTCCGCACTCTACCAAAGCCCTGCAATACGTGAGTCTGCCATGAATCTACAACTAAACTCCTAGGTCTTATACAAGCGAATTATATCGTTTCATTTTGGATGCTTCCGCGTCCATCTGTGCAGAGGACTTAGACTTACATGATCGACCCCAAGCTCAACGAGATTCCAGTAGAGCATTCCGTGTCAAACCCGCAATCCGACTTCCGGAGGGAAATGATACCGGGACGCGCAACGCAAGGACTAAGCATTCAGGACACAATTGCAGGCGACAGCACGCTGTCTGTCGGCGCCCGCGGTGTGGATACCTCGGGTGTTCAGGCAGGTGCGGGCGTGGGCGCTGGCACAGCGTCGGTGACGCCTACCACCAGCGCATCACCCGCACCTGCGATTGTTCCGGGGACACGTTTGAACGCCAGCGGACAAAGCCGCATCGACCGAGCCGACACCGGCCTGCCCGGAACCGGTCACACCGATTCATCGACAGCCAGTCTGGATACTTCAGACGGACCCACATGGGATGAAATCTCGGTGCGCGCTTATGAGATTTGGTGCGACCAAGGTTGCCCAATGGGATCCCGCGATAGTGATTGGCAACAGGCGGAGCAAGAACTGCGCCGTGAGCGCCTGAGTCGTTCACACGCGAGCGCGGCTTCGGCCTAAACCTTATTTGGACGTCCTCATTCAGCAAGTTGGCTGATGGCGTCCAGTCCAAATTGGTATGCCAGGTCTGTTATCTTTAGAAGAGTGGCAGACTTGGCAAGTATTGCGTTAAACCCTTCATCTGACACGCCTATTTACAAGCAATTGGCTGACGGAATTGGCTCGCTCATCAAACGCCAAGTACTTCGGCCGGGCGACAAGCTTCCGCCTACACGAGAATTGGCTGGTCAGCTTGGCCTGAATCGAACCACGATTTCAGCGGCCTATGCTGCATTAGACGAGTTAGGCTTAATTTCAGGGAAAGTGGGGCGCGGTAGTTTTGTCGCCGAGCGGCATCCGGTTATCGCTTCCGGTACCTCGCCGGCCGAGACTGAACCTGCGTTGAACAGCGCTAGCTTTGTGAGTTCCCGCCCGGCGGCCGTTGATTTTCCATTGGAGCAGTTTCGGCGGTTCACTCGGGAGGTCGCGGATTCTCCCGAAGCGGCTAATATTCTGCAGCTCGGATCATCGCGCGGTTACGCTCCGCTGCGCCGGTATTTGCTGGATGAGGCAATGGCAGCTGGCGTTGCGGGTCCAAGCGACGATCTCATCATCACTAACGGCTGCCAACAAGCTTTGGATCTGATCGCGCATGTTTTCGCCGACCCCGGTATTAGCATCGCGGTCGAAGATCCTGTCTATCACGGAATGTTACGCGCCTTTGCGCGCAGCGGCGCAGACATGTTCGGCGTGCCTGTCGATGATGCCGGCATAGATGTGGTCGCATTCGAGGCAATCCTCGAGCGGCATCGGCCGAAGCTCGTCGCGATCACCCCCAGCTTTCAAAACCCAACCGGCGCGACGCTGTCGTTGAATCGGCGGCAGCGCATTGTTGCTCTGGCTGACCGGTTCGATTGTACGGTTGTCGAAATCGATATCTATTCGCCGCTGCGCTATGTGGGCGAAGCGTTGCCCACGTTGAAAGAGCTTAGCCCCGCCGGCAACGTGCTGCTGCTTCGCAGCTATTCGAAGGTTTGTTTTCCGGGGTTGCGCGTAGGCTGGGCGATCGGGCCGAGCGCATTGATTGCGCGGCTGGCGGAGGCCAAAGAGATTAGCGATCTCCATTCCGATCAGCTTTCGCAAGCAGTCTTGCTGCGCTTCGCCCAATCGGGCGAGTTAGACAAGCACTTGCTGCGAACCCGCGAAATAGGGAAGCAGCGGCTGGAAGCGGTGCTCGGCGCATGCGAGCGTTATCTGCCGCCTGGTACGCGATGGACGCGGCCGGAAGGCGGCATGAGTCTGTGGGTTGAGCTGCCGCCGCCCTTGACGGCTGATGCGCTATTGAACAAGGTGCAGGTGCGCGGAGTCGATTTTCTTCCCGGCCGGCATTTCGCCACAAGGAACTCCCATGCACGTGGGTTGCGCATCAGCTTTGGCGGATTGTCTCCGGCAGAAATCCAGGGCGGTATTCAGATTTTGGGAGAGAGCGCCGCTTTCGAAATGAATGCGCTGCTTTCCGCCGGTGGCAGAGAGCCGTTACCGGCATTGGTCTAGAACAGGTTCCTCAGGAGGACGAAGGTGAATTTTGAAACCGAGCAGTTTCGCTTAAAAGTCGGTCTCGCCGAAATGCTGAAGGGCGGCGTGATCATGGATGTCGTCAATGCTGAGCAGGCAGTCATCGCCGAGAAAGCGGGCGCTACAGCGGTCATGGCGTTGGAACGCGTCCCGGCAGACATCCGCAAGGAAGGCGGCGTCGCCCGCATGTCGCAAATCCGCATCATTCGGGAAATCATGCATGCTGTATCCATCCCGGTAATGGCCAAAGTGCGCATCGGCCACTTTATGGAAGCGCGGATTTTAGAAGCATTAGGCGTCGATTACATCGATGAGAGCGAGGTGTTAACCCCCGCCGATGAAGAGCACCACGTCGACAAGCACGACTACAAAGTGCCGTTCGTTTGCGGCGCGCGGAATCTGGGTGAAGCGCTGCGACGCATTGCCGAAGGCGCAGCGATGATTCGCACCAAGGGCGAAGCCGGTTCCGGCAACATCGTCGAAGCGGTCCGTCATATCCGTACCATCGTGAAAGAAATGAAGCAGCTAACGGTGCTCGGTAAAGAGGAACTCGTTCACGAAGCCAAGAATCTGCAGGCGCCGCTGGAGCTGGTGAGTTATGTCGCGGCAAATGGCAAGTTGCCGGTGCCCAATTTCTCGGCCGGCGGCATTGCCACACCGGCCGATGCGGCACTCGTCATGCAACTCGGCGCGGAGGCCGTCTTCGTAGGTTCAGGTATTTTCAAGTCTTCCGATCCGGAGAGGCGCGCCAAGGCGATTGTGAAGGCTGCCACATATTATCGCGATGCCGAGAAATTGCTCGAAGCAAGCGAGGAACTCGGCGAAGCGATGCCTGGGTTGGAAATTTCGAAATTAGAGCCCTCGGAGCTGATGCAAACACGTGGCTGGTAACGGAAAACCGAAAATCGGTGTGCTTGCTCTGCAAGGCGACTTTGAGGCGCACCAGCGCGCCTTGGAGCGCGCCGGCGCGCAGGCTTCTGAAGTAAGAACGGACAGCGATCTTCAAAAGTTGGATGGCCTGGTGATTCCGGGCGGAGAGAGCAGCACTATGTTGAAGCTGATCATGGAAGAGCAGCTGCTGGAACCATTGCGCCGGTTCGGAACGAACAAGCCGATCTTTGGAACATGTGCCGGAGCTATTTTGCTGGCGACCGAAGTCACGCATCCCGCTCAGCCCTCGCTCGGCTTGGTGGATATGAGCATTGAACGAAATGCCTACGGTCGCCAAATCGATAGCCGGATCTCGTCAATCGAAGTAAATGGCAAGTCGCGCGAAGCAGTGTTTATTCGCGCGCCGATTATCCGCCGGGTTGGGCCGAAGGTCAACGTATTGGCCAGCTATCAAGACCAGCCTGTGCTGGTAGAGCAGGGCAGGCATCTTGTCGCCACCTTTCATCCTGAACTAACGGCGGATGACTCGATTCATCGTCACTTCGTTGATAAAGTCGCTGCCGCGAGCAACACTTAATTATGCGCGAGAAGAAGAACGTTCTATTCGTGTGTATCGGAAACTCGTGCCGAAGCCCAATGGCGGAGGGTTTTGCCCGGCGCTATGGTTCCGATGTGATGGAAATCTACAGTGCAGGACTCGCGCCCGCCCCTATCATTCAACCCCTCACGAAAAAGGTGATGGAAGCCAAAAACGTCAATATCGACGATCTATGGCCGAAAGACCTCGTCATCATTCCGACGCGAAACCTGGATCTGCTGATCAATATGAGCGGAGTCAAACTGCCCGCTCGCGGCCGCATGGAGGTCCGCGAATGGAAAATCGAAGATCCCATCGGCCAAAGCGAAGAGCTTTACATCAGAGTGCGCGATGAAATTGAGGCATTGGTGATGAAGCTGATCGTTGAGCTGCGCGAGGATGCTTTCAAGCAATATGAAAAGCCTGCGCGCCGATTCTTCGGAAGGCTGGGCCGGCTGCGCAGCTAAGAAACGGGGCCCGCATCATTCGCCCCGCGCCAGTCTCAATTCATCTTCCAGCTCGTAGAGCTTATCTTTGAGGGCCTGCGTTGGCTTACCGGCGTTCACGAATTCCTGCAGCTTCTTCGATTGCAGCGCGATTTTCTTTTCAATAGCAGTAATCTTGGGCGACGTTTTCGCCTCAACCGGTTTCGCTTCTGCCGTCTTGGGAGCTGGCGCCGGCGATTTCGTTGCACGCTTTCCTTTTGGTTTGGCCGGTATCGCGACCTTGTGTCCAAAATCTTCCCGAAGTTCTTTTTGAATTTGAAACAGCTGATTCGAGAGTTGATAGAACTGCGCGAGCAGGTCTTTCTTGGCTTGATCGCGCAGCCGCATGTACGTCATCTTGGCTTCGCGATAGGCGTCGACGGTGTTTGGCATCGGAGTTCTCAATTCACCCGGTATAGCACGGACTCGTGGGGTTGGAGGCTGATCTGAAGACTATTGTGTTTACCAAGGTTCCGGTGCTGCCAAAGATCCCGGACGCTGCCCTGCGCTCCGGTTATGCCGATCTGCGCCCACGTGTAATCGATCTGCCGCGGCACGTCCGAAAGATTGGCGACGGCAACATACTCGCCGCCGCTTGCCGCCTTTGCTGCCCACACCACAACGTCGTTATCGCGCATTGCTTCGTGCTGCTCTGAAGAAGATTGATTGACCGCAAGGACTTCGGGATTTGTTACCAGCGACTTTGTCCAGTCGTCCATCTTCGTCAGGTTTGCGCCGAGGACTAACGGCGAATGAAAAATGCACCATCCGGTCATCAGCGTGCGCTGTTCGTCATGCGTCAGCTTTGAATTTCTTGGTTGGCCTTCGCCTGGCCGCGGTCCCAGAAATCCGATCGGCAGCATATCGGCGTCCGGCCAATGTCCGGGGCCAGCATATTTTGCCCAATTGGCCGCAACCGCGAATTGTTCGGAAATGCTTTGCGAGAAGGACATTTTCGGATCGTGCGCCCAATGATCCCAAACATCGTCCGAAATCCGCCACATGTTCGAATTGGCGGCCAACACTTCCGCTTTATCTAAGGGAGAAGGCCCGGGTGACAAGCTCAACACAATCGGACGCCCGGTCTTCTTCAAGGCTTCGCTCATCATGCGGATCTCATCCTCTTTGTACGGGTGCGAAGAGATGCAATCGACCTTGAGAAAGTCGACGCCCCAACTCGCATAGAGTGCGGCGATCGAATCGTAGTATGCCTGTCCGGCCGGTACATTCTTGACGCCGTAGTTATAGGTGTTCCAGGGACAGGTGTCGGATGTGTCGGCGGCCTCCTGCGCATGAAATGCCGATCCGGCGATCGACAGATTCTTCGCCACCGCCTCTTTGGGTATTCCGCGAATGATGTGAATTCCGAATTGCAGGCCAAGCGCATGAACAGAATCAGCCAATGCCTTAAATCCAACGTCGCCAGCCGCGGATGGATAACGATTCGGAGACGGGCGATAGCGCCCGTCGGGACTGAGAACGAATTGCGACTGTTCCGGCTTTACCGTGGGATCGACTAAATACCATCCTTCGTCCACAACGGCCAGGTTCCAGCCGAATTTCTTGAGATTCTTCGTGAGCCATTGCGCGTTTGCCTTGAATTCGGCCTCGCTGATCGTCAGGCCATAGGCGTCCCAACTGTTCCATCCCATGGGAGGCTGGGAGGCGATCGACGAGGGGTCCTGCGCAGAAACACAAAGGCAACTGAACACTGCCGCACATCCAGCGACAGAGGCAGCTTGCAACAGAGATCGCACGTCAGACCTCCGCCGAATAAAGCGGAAACTTCTTCGTCAGCTCAGATACGGCACTGCGTACCTCTGACAACACAGCTTGCGATTTCGGATCGTTAATCACTTGGGAAATCAAATGTCCCACTTCTTTCATCTCGCTTTCGCGGAAGCCACGTGTCGTTACGGCCGGGCTTCCAAGCCGGATGCCGCTGGGATTCAAGGGAGGATTCACATCAAACGGAATGGCGTTTTTGTTGACCGTTATATACGCTTCATCGAGCGACTTCTCGGCTTCCTTCCCTTTGACTCCTTTGGAAAAGACATCGATCAGTAGTACGTGCGAGTCGGTACCGCTGCTCACCACGCGGTAGCCTTCGTCTTGGAGCGACGCCGCCAGCGCCCGCGCATTGTCCAGCACCTGCTGTTGATAGGCGCGAAACTCATTCGCTGCAGCTTCCAAAAAACATACAGCCTTGGCGGCGATCACGTGCACTAGCGGACCGCCTTGCGCCCCAGGGAAGACCGCTTTATCAATGGCGGGTCCGAATTTTTCCTTCGCCAAAATAAGCCCGGAGCGTGGCCCGCGCAAGGTCTTGTGGGTTGTCGACGTAACGATGTCGGCATGCTCGCAGGGGTTTGGGTATACCCCGGCAGCAATCAAGCCGGAATAATGCGCCATGTCCACCAGAAACACGGCCCCGACGGCATCCGCGATGGCGCGGAAACGAGCAAAATCAATCACCCGTGAATAGGCGCTGGCGCCGGCGATGATCAACTTTGGTTTATACTCTTCCGCTACGCGCGCGACTTCTTCATAGTCGATCAACTCGTCGTCTTTGCGGACTCCGTAAGCGACTACTTTGTAAAGCTTGCCGGAAAAATTGAGCGGGTGTCCATGGGTCAAATGACCGCCATGGGAAAGATTCATTCCGAGAATCGTGTCGCCCGGCTGCAACACCGACGCATATGCCGCTTCGTTCGCCTGTGAGCCCGAATGCGGCTGCACATTGGCGTATTCGGCCTTAAAGAGCTTCTTGGCCCGATCCCGTGCGAGGTTCTCTACGATGTCGCTGAACTCGCATCCACCGTAGTAGCGCTTCCCCGGATAACCCTCCGCGTATTTATTGGTAAACACGCTTCCTGTCGCTTCCAAAACTGCTTGCGAGGTAAAGTTTTCGCTCGCGATCAATTCCAGGCGCGTGTTCTGCCGGTCGGTTTCCTGCTGGATTGCTTTAAAGACATCGGGGTCCACTTCGGCCAGGTGCCGGGCCATTCTTTCTTGCTCGCTCATAGACTATTTTTTAGTGTCGTATATGGCTTCGTCGTCCGATTTAGCCGGTTAGCGATAATCAGACTAAACCTGATGCGATGGAGCACCCTTTTCATACCCACTCTGCGGGAGACGCCCGCCGAGGCGGAGGTTATCAGTCACCAATTGCTGTTGCGTGCCGGCTATATCCGCCAGTTGGCGGCCGGCATCTATAGCTATTTACTGCCCGCGCAGCGTTCTTTGTTGAAAATTCAGCAAATCGTGCGTGAGGAGATGAACGCCATTGGCGGTCAGGAGCTGTTCCTCCCGGCTCTGCATCCGGCGGAGGTCTGGCAGGAGTCGGGCCGCTGGGAAGTGATGGGCGACAATTTGTTCCGGCTGAAAGATCGGTTTGGCCGTGATCTGTGCCTCGGCATGACGCATGAGGAAATTGTCACCACCATCGCGCGCGGAGAATTACGCAGTTATAAGCAGCTGCCGCAAATTTGGTATCAGATTCAAACTAAATTTCGCGATGAGCCGCGCCCCAAGTCCGGCTTGCTCCGCGTTCGTCAGTTCATCATGAAGGACGCTTACACGTTCGACATTGATGCGGCTGGGCTCGATTTTGCGTACGACAAGCATTACGCCGCTTACCGCAGGATCTTCGATCGGTGCGGTCTCGACTATTTGATCGTCGAGGCGCATTCCGGTGCGATGGGCGGGAGCCAGTCCCACGAGTTCATGATTGCGTCCAATGCCGGCGAAGATTTGGTCGTTCGTTGCCGGAACTGTTCGTACGCTGCAAATCTGGAAAAAGCGGTTTCCACTGCGACCGCGCCGGCCATACCCGATCCTGTGGGCGATCTAGCTCCGGAAGAATTTCACACTCCCGGCCTCAAGACCATTGCCGATCTTTCGGCCTTCACCAAGCTGCCGGAGACATCGCAGATGAAGAGTCTGGTGATGGTGGCCGATAGGAAGCCCATTCTGATCATGCTTCGCGGCGATCACCAGTTGAGTGAGACCAAACTTCAGTCCGTGCTGGGCGCGCAAGAGATTCGTCAGGCTCATCCTCACGAAATCGTGGAGTGGTTTGGCGCGAGAGCCGGTTCTCTGGGCCCGGTGGGTGTCACAACTATGCGCGTGCTCGCGGATGAAGCGCTTCAAGGCCGCCGCAACCTGGTTACCGGCGCGAACAAAGACGATTATCATTTTCGGCACGTCACGCCCGGAGAAGACTTCCACCCCGAATATTTTGACCTGCGTCAGGCTGGTGCCGGAGATGGCTGTCCCAACTGTGGCGGCCCGCTTGACCTCGTTAAAACAATTGAGATCGGGCACATCTTCAAGCTCGGTTACAAATATTCGGAATCTATGGGTCTCCGCGTCCTCGGCGAAGACGGCAAAGAATTCGCGCCGATCATGGGATCGTACGGTATCGGGATCGAGCGAGTTTTAACCTGCGCAATTGAGCTGTTTCATGACAAAGACGGAATTGTGCTTCCGTCCTCAATCGCACCATTCTCGGTAGTGATCACGCCGGTGAACTATCACGACGCATTACAGCGAGAAACCGCCGATCTCTTGTATGCGCGGTGCACCGCCGCCGGCATCGATGTGCTGCTGGACGACCGCGATGAGCGACCGGGCGTAAAGTTCAAAGACGCAGACTTGATCGGCATCCCGTATCGCATCACGGTTGGAAAGAAAGTCACGGAGGGCAAGGTCGAGTTCATCGAGCGGCGAACAAAGACATCGGAAGACGTGCTGTTGCACGATGTCCTTGGCCGCGTGCAAACAGCGCTCAATGTACCAATGAAATCAGCTTAGGAGCGTTTACGGCCGCGTTCGATAAAGCATCCGGGGATACGGAATCGTCTCGCGCACATGTTCCAGGCCGCACATCCAGGCAACGAATCGTTCGACACCCATACCGAATCCGCCATGCGGAACAGTTCCAAATCGCCGCAGGTCCAAATACCATTCGAACGCTTCGCGCGGAAGTTTATGTTCATCGAGCCGCTTTTCGAGAAGCGCCAAATCATGAATGCGCTGTCCGCCGCCGATAATCTCGCCGTATCCTTCCGGGGCGATTACGTCGACGCCTAGCGCCAGCTCAGAACGCTCGTAGTCAGGTTGGAAGTAGAAGGCTTTGATCTCGGTCGGATAGCGATCCACCATCACCGGGCGGTCGAATCCTTCCGTCAATAGAGTTTCATCCGTATTTCCGAAGTCGCCGCCCCATTGAATCTCGCTGCCTTTGGACTGTAGAATTTTGACGGCTTCGTCATACGTCATGCGGGGGAATGGGCTCGTTACGGTTTCGAGTTTGGCCGTGTCGCGTTCCAAAACTTTTAAGTCTTCCTTTCGTTCTTCGAGCACTCGTCCCGTGATATACACGACCAGTTCTTCTGCTACGCGCTTCACTTCCTCCAGATCGGCAAACGCCATCTCCGGCTCCACCATCCAGAACTCGGTCAAGTGCCGCCGTGTCTTCGATTTTTCCGCTCGAAATACCGGGCCGAAGCAATATACCTTGCCGAACGCCATGATGTTGGCTTCGCTGTACAATTGCCCGGATTGCGTCAAGTAGACCTTTTCATCGTCGAAGTAGTCGACTTCAAACAGCGTGCTTGTTCCTTCGCAGGCGGCCGGCGTGAAGATAGGCGTATCGACCAAGGTGTAGCCGTTTGAATCGAAGTAGTCGCGAATCGATTTGATCACCTGGTGGCGAACGCGGATCGCCGCATGCTGACGCCGGCTGCGCAGCCAAAGGTGTCGGTGATCCATTAAAAAGTCGACGCCATGCTCCTTCGGCGTGATCGGATAAGGATGTTCTTCTGAAACTCGCTGGATCACGTGCGCGTCTGTTACGTCGAGTTCGTAACCGCCGATAGCCCTCGGTTCCGCGCGTATCGTGCCGCTGATGCTAAGCGAACTTTCCTGGGTAAGACCTTTCAACGTCTCAAATAACTCTTCCGGCAAATTGCTTTTGACTGCGACGCATTGCATCGATCCGCTGCCATCGCGCAGAATCGGGAAGACGATCTTTCCGGACTTCCGCAGATTGTAAAGCCATCCTTCAATCGTGACGAGTTGTCCCTCGTGATTCTTCGCGTCGGCGATGCTAATTTTGTTACTACTGCTCATCGATATTCAACTCAATTAGCCCATCAGCAGCCGTTTTGGCTTCTTTCACAATGTGTTCCATCCCGGCGGGTTCCTTCAATTCCATCACGATCGGCAAGTCAGCCGGTAAAGTCCGCAGCAGTTTCACCGCTTTCTTCCAATCCAGATTCCCTTCGCCCGGAAACTTGTGTTCGTCCTCTTTGCCGTTGTTGTCGTGGATATGCGTCGACCGAATGCGGCTCTTCATCAACTCGAACTCGCCCTCCAGACGTCCTGTCATATGCGCATGGCCAACGTCAAAGCAATATCCAAGATTCAAATGCGTCTCTCCCAGGAAGTAGTTCAGACCCTCTGCGGTGGAAAGGCGATTTGGCGTGTTCTCCAGCAGGACTTCTACACCGCGCTGGCCGGCGAACACCTTGATTTCTTCAAGAGAGCTAAAAGCCGCTTCAAGTCGACGTTCGTCGAACTCCTGACCAGCGATGCCCAGGTGCTGAATCAGATAGTGAAACGGAATTCCATCCGCGATCTCGAGCGCGCGCTTGATCTCATCGACGGTGATCATACGCTTTGCCTTGCTGGTTTCAGTGATGTCCACCACAGACTGCGGTCCGGATCGTCCCCAGACGTCATCGTTGTACATCGGCGAATGCAGCGAATGAATTTTTAAAGGCGAGTCTCGAAACCAATACCGCAATTCGTTGATCTGCGGCTTATCGCGGTAGTCGATGTGCTGGCGCGCGCAAAAGATTTCCACTTCGGGAAATCCCGCGTCCCACACCCGCTCAAGCCACACCGTGGTGAGCCGCTGACGCACAAAAAGATGACTGGAGAGTACGGGTTTCATGAGCAGTCGTTCCGGCAGCACCGGACCGGTTCATTCTAAAACACAGTCGTTTTGAGGAATGAGCCCAAGACGGGCGCGTTGTCAAGCGGGCCGCCCCAAGGCTTAGCGAGTTCCTTTGCTATCCGGCGGCGCGTATCCGCGCCCTTTGGGCTTCTAAGAGTATTGCAGTCGGTTAGTATCCGGCTACTTTGCCGCTCTCTCCGCGGGTATCCGACCCGCCGCTCAGCGCCCCATCGCGAAGGACAATCGCCTGGACGCGCGCGACGCTCTCGATCGGTTGAATGGCGTATCCCATCTTGGTCAACGCTTGTTGCGTGGGATCCGGGAAGCCCTTCTCCATATAGAGGAAATCCGGAGTCCATTGCTGATGAAAACGTGGCAGGTCAATCGCGGCTTGTGGATCCAGGTGAAAGTCAAAAATGTCCGTCATCACCTGCAACACGCCGGTGGTGATCCGCGATCCGCCTGGCGCGCCGATTACCAGAAACAGCTTGCCATTGTGCGTGACAATTGCCGGGCTCATGGAGGAAAGCGGCCGCTTGCCCGGTTCAATCGAATTTGCCTCGCTACCTACCAGCCCGAACATGTTGGGGGCGCCCGGCGCGGCGGCAAAGTCGTCCATCTCGTCATTCAGGAGAAAACCAAGCCCCGGAACTGTAATTCCATTGCCATAGCTATTGTTCAGCGTGTAGGTCACCGCTACCGCGTTCCCGTGTGCATCGACCACGTTGAAGTGGGTGGTCTCCTTGCTCTCATGCCATGCGACCAGTGGGCCAGACATCGCATCGAGCGATCGCGGTAGGCCCGGTTGAACGGCATCGCTCGGAGTCGCCCGATCCGGCAAAATCGTGCCCCTCCGCCAACTAATGTACTTGCCATCTAATAGCGCTTTCACCGGCACGTTGTAAAAGTCGGGATCGCCCAGATATTCGCTGCGATCCGCATAGAAGCGGCGCATAACTTCGGCTTGGTAGTGAATCGCTTTGGGGGAATTTACGCCATCACTGTCGTAGCCTGTTCCCTCCAGCATCGCGAGCATCTGCAACAATCCCAAACCGCCGGCGCTCGGCGGCGGGGCTGTAATGACCCCGAACTCTTCACCGCGCGTTTTGTAGCTGCCGGTGAGAGGCGTTCGTTCGCTAGCCTTGTATCGCCGCAGATCTTCTTCCGTGATGAGGCCGCCGTGCTTTTTCATTTCAGCCGCGAGAAGCTGGGCGGTTGGACCTTCATAGAACCCACGAGCCCCATTGGCCGCAATTCGCTCCAGTGTTTTCGACAGATCCGGTTGCACGAAAGTAGCTCCGGGCGTTGTGGCGCGGGCTACCATCGCCTTCGACTCAGGATCGGTCTGTAGAATCCGCGAACGCTGGAACGAGGTAACCGCTCCCGTGGTTAGGGGAAATCCATCGCGCGCGAGTTTGACCGCACGGGCGACCAGTGACGTCCAGGGGAGAGAACCGTATTTCTTATAGGCAGCTTCGAATCCGGCAACTGTGCCCGGTATGCCTGCGGATCGCCAGCCCTCAATGCTGTCTCGGGTTGGCTTGCCGTTCGGTCCCAAATACATGTTGCGGCTTGCCGCGAGCGGCGCTTCTTCTCGAAAATCGAAGAAAGTCGTTCGTCCATCTGCCAGCCGGACAAGTATGAATCCCCCGCCGCCGAGATTGCCGGCGACCGGATAGGTAACTGCTAAGGCGAAGCCGACTGCGATTGCCGCATCCACGGCGTTTCCGCCGCGTTTGAGAACGTCGATTCCAGCTTCCGCTGCCAATGGCTCCTGGGCCACAACCATGGCATGAGCCGCCCGGACCGACGCGTGTGTCGGCGTTTGTGAGTAACCCGCCGGAAGCAGGACACACGCCAGCGTCAGTATTCCAATAGATTTCCTGGAGGAGAGAGGAAGAAGACGGGTTAAATCGTTAAGCCGCAAGTTTCTTGAGGCGCAGCGTCAGCCGGCTCTTGTAGCGCGCAGCTGTGTTCTTCGTGATGATGCCCCATTTCGCCGCTCGATCTACCAACGAGAATGTAGCCGGCGCACTCTTGGTCGCTTCTTGTATATCCTTATGGTCAATTAAACGGCGCATTGCACGAA
>Ga0207085_1078_pt1 | contig 15062 bp, 13 predicted proteins | sample Alteio_BWMinHeat_53_FD_153542 | JGI IMG/M metagenome (GOLD analysis project Ga0207085, IMG submission 153542) | Enriched cells from forest soil in Barre Woods Harvard Forest LTER site, Petersham, Massachusetts, United States -... | ecosystem: Environmental > Terrestrial > Soil > Temperate forest >...
CGTACTGAACAACTACTTACATCACAACCGCCACTACGATGGCGACGGCTATGGCGTGGCGGTGGTGGATGGCGGGTACGCCTTGATTGAGCGCAACGTATTTGAAGAGAATCGCCACGCGATTGCCGGTGGTAGCTCCGATGGTAAAAAAGACTACTCCGGATATACCGCACGGGATAATCTGATTCTTCCGGGCGGCGGACTCAACTGTGATTGGTTTACCTGCTGGCAAACTCACCAGATCGATATGCACGGCGATCAGTCCACGCTGCTTGGCGGCGATTGGTGTTGCGGAACGGCCGGAGAAACAATTATCGTTCAGCGCAATACGATTCTCTACACCGGTGGATTCAGGCCTTACACTCCATCCTGGACATCTCCAAATGCACCCGATACGATTTGGGAAAGCGGACTCGCGATCAAGATTCGCGGCAATCCGCTGGATAAGGCAGTCATAGATGGCAATGTATTCAAGCATTGGACACGTGACGATGCAATTGCCCAAAACGGAAACCCGGGCTTCGGAGACAACATTACCAACCCCATAGTCGTTCTACCGAATAACGTATTCGGGTCGGACCCGGAAGTGACACTCGGCAGCTGCGATTTCGCGGGTGATGGCCAGGACGATCAATTCATGGCGACGGGTGTCACCTGGTGGGCCAAGTCGCCAACAACTCTGCAGTGGCGTTATTTGAATACAATGCCGGAGCTGTTGCCTGAAATCGCACTGGGAAAATTCGATAACGATGCTGTTTGCGACGTTGCCCCGGGGCCACTGCCACGCCTGTTTAAAGCTCCTTCCGTTTATTCGAAGAGCGGAACTAGCCCATGGGTGCCCTTTCGGCAGACTATTTTGAGCCCTAACTAACACACTTTGGGAGTGAGATTCGCGGTCTCGGCGAGGCTACGGATCTCGCTCCGTCCAGCATCGGGACGGAGAGCACTCGCGTTATCCTCGTATCGGCTCATAAGTCGTCAGTAACGGCGATTCTCTAACAACCACTACCTTTTTCAAGGGGTTCGTGAACTTAATTCTCCTCTGTGCATTCTGAGAGAGAAGTGTTGCAAACCAGGGGAACGTTGGGTGGGCAGCGCGCGTCGCGAACTGCTCGACCATATTATTTGCAATGAATAGCATCTTAGGCGGCTTGGACGCGGCTACTAGGATCAAGACCGGACTTACGTTGGCCTGAACAAGAGCACTCCCACCGAACGAGCCGTCGAAAGCCGCTCGGCAGATCGAACCCACATTGTATCGGCGGCTCTGGTGCCCCATACACGGCGGACGGGAACCGTCGGTCGGGAATCGATGCACTCTCTTTGCCGGCAAAACCGGTTCAATTCGTAATCAAAGATCCAGTACTTCGTTGAAAATAAATCGTGCAACGGAGAATCTGATGCCTAGGTCTATTAGGCGGTGAGATGCTGCGCCGGCCGCTCCATTCATCGATGATTGCCGGTTTTGCCTCCCACTATTATTACCTCGCTACTTACTGCGGCATCCGACGCAGGGGACTCGCTAGCGATTAAGCAGCACCAGGAGGACAAAAATGAATAGCTATTTATTGCGGCGGAGTTTCGTGGCTCTAGTGGGCTCGACATTGGTGTCAATTCCGATTGGCTTCGCGCAAGGAGACGAATACGAGGAAGCCCGGAAACTGGTTCAGCGGGTTGAAGACGACTTGGGGACACTCCATCCTACGGACCACAAAGATCGCGACCGGGTGAATGACACTCTCAAGCATCTGTCGGACCTGGACCGCAAGTTCACGAAGGACCAGTTCCGCAAAGGGCCGCTCAGCGATGCGATCGGTAACTTGCAAGACGTTCTTGATCACAACACTCTTGACACGCACGAACGCGACACGTTGAACGGCGATATACACGATCTGAGAGAATTGCGGCTCTACAAAGGAAGATGAGCGTGCCATCCCTTAGAAGCGCAAAGAACGCGCCTGGCAGCGCGTCCGTTTTGCGCGGGTTCCTCAATCGGACGGGCGTTCGGCTGTGGCCGCTGTTTTGTGTCCTCGGCGTGTCCGCCACATTTGCTCAGCAAGGCCCCGAGATGCTGACGTACGACGAGATCATTCAACTGTATAAGGAGGACGTCCCACCTGAACCTCTGGCTGGCAAACTACAGCGTTTGCTTAGCGCGCCGTTTGTCGATAACAACGCCTCGGATGCCGGCGTCACACCGGTTAAACCGACCGTCCGTCAGGTCGGCCCCGTACTGAGAGCCGTTCAATGGAATATTGAGCGGGGACTCGAGTTCGATGCCATTCAATTCGCCTTCAGCGACCCGAAGAAATTCGCCGGCGTAATGGAAGACAAAGGCTCGAAAGCGGACGACGCTGCCGTCCAGCACATTCGGGATCAGATTGTCCTGCTCAGAGACGCCGATCTCATCGTCCTAAACGAAGTGGATTGGGGGGTGAATCGCACTCTGTTTCGCAACATTGCCGGCGAACTGGCAAGCGCACTTCACATGAACTATGCCTATGGGGTCGAATTCGTTGAAGTAGACCCCATCACAATGGGGATTGACCAGGACGTGATCATCCGGGAGGTGAAGGAGACTTATGCTGAACCGGGGGATCGGCAGCCAGACGTGATTGAGCGTGTGCGCGAAGTAATGAGGCCTGATCCGTTGCGCTACCGCGGTCTTCATGGAACGGCGATTCTTAGCAGGTACCCCTTGCGCGATGCAAAGGTGATTCCATTCCAGAAGCAAGGCCACGACTGGTATGCGGACGAAAAGAAAAGAACCTCGCCCTTTGCCAAAGCCCAGGGGAAGGCCGGCGCGATCGTATTTAAAGAGCAGATCATTCGCCAGGTGCGCTGCGGTGGACGAATGATGCTGATGGCCGATCTGGTCAGTAGCGATTTGCCGGCTGGACGTATCACGGTCGTGGCAACTCACCTGGAGGATGAAGCGACGCCGGCGGCTCGTTGTGAGCAATTAGAAGAGGTGCTTCATCAAATCGCGCCGATTTCTCATCCTGTGATCCTCGCAGGAGATATGAATACCTCGACCCACGACGGTGTTCCGACCACAGTAGGCAGAATGTTCAAGGATCGCTTTGGCAGTGGGAAGTGGTGGTTCGAAGAAGGCGTTGTGAGCGCAATTAACTACACGACACCCTATGGGCTTGCTGCCAGTGCATCAAAAACGCTGATAGGATTTGTGCGCAGCGTGGACGATCCAACGGAAAAGAGTTTGCCGATGATCGGCACCAATCCGGAAGCCAAGTTTTTTTCGCGGCTCGATGAATTTCGTTTCGAAGATGGCGGCCGCTTCGATTTCGAAGGCGAGCCGGAACGTTCCAGCAATGGACGATCGGGGAAATTGGCGAATTCCAACGAGCGTGCGGAGAAAGGGTTCGTACCAACGAATGAGTTGGGAGAAAAATTCGGGCCGATTGGGCAGTTCAAACTAGACTGGATTTTTGTTAAGCCAGGCAAGCTCTCCCACTCGCCTGGTTCCGGTGTGGCGTATGCATTTACCCCTTGTTTCGGACGTACTTTAAAAGAACTGAATCACAGTCTCCCGAATCGCATATCCGACCACAGTCCAATCACTGTGGACCTTCCGTTAGGTGGCGGCTCTCAACCGACAACCGCGATGTTGCAGCACTGAGGACGCAAGCAAGTATTGAAGGCGCGACTCGAACTATGAGAGCAGGGTAATGCGCCGGCCGAATGTTTACAGACGCGTCCCTGACATGACCATGCTTTCGCTCCCTCGAATCTCCTCTACTTCACCGAGCGCGGATCGGGACCGCCCGCCCCTCTTGCTCGTGCACGGGTTGATGGTCACCGGCGAGATGTTTGAGCCGGTTCGATTGCGGAGTTGAGTGAGCAGAGATCGAGAGCGTAATTGATATATGAGAGAGAAATTTTCTAAACCAGCGATCCCGAACAGCTTATCGATGAACCGCGCTTGCGCGCCAGGACGTCCCCCCTTGGCTATCCATCTCACTCGCCCCTTCCGATCATATTCACCGTTTCGATACCTTCCAGTCTGTGCCAAAGCACGGCTTCACTTCACCCCAACCTATTCATCCTGGCTCAATCAGGTCGAGATCTGGTTTGCAAAAATCGAGCGCGATGTCATTGCCGCGGCGTGTTTACTTCTGTATCCGACCTCCGCCGCAAACTAATGACGTATATCCGCGCCTACCCCAAGCGTGCTCGCCCCATACGTTGGACTTATACCGATCCCAAAAAGCGAATCACCGCTAGGCGAATCGCTGGGACGACCCACTAGTCAGATATTCATCGCGTCCGGCGGTTGTTAGTTAAATCGGTGAGTTAAGCCTAATTGATAAACAAGAGGGGATGGGAACACCCATCCCCTCGAGAATGCCAATTGGTTAAACCGATCAGGTTTGACCTTTAGACGGTAGGGCGTACCTTCGGTTCTCGATCCCAGATACGGCCCTTGGCAGCTGTTGACATAAATGTGTCCGCGGCAGAAGCACCGTCAAGAGCGACGACGCCGCTGTCGTTCATCACGTTGGCTTTCTGCAGAAGCGGCGCCGCCGCACTGGTGTGGCCAATTACTTTCAGATGAGCAAACGCATCGGCGACAAAGTTAATCGCGGCCGACTGCATGGCCAACTCCTGAGCACCTTGGGACGAGACTGCCACGACAACGGCGTCGAAGAGAACGGACGGGCCGCCGGCTAACTGGAAGTCGCCGGAGATGATGGTGCCGTCACTGGCTTTAACACCCTCTACCTTCGGAGCAATCACCTTGAGCTTTGCACCATTCTGGGTGGCGCTGGCCTTGAGTGCGGCGACAAAAGCAGGGTCGCTGCCATCGGCTACAAGCACGCCGATCATGCGTCCCTTCAGCGTTGGCTTCGCTTTCGCCAGGATGCTGAGAGCGGGTGAAGGCTTGAGGTTGGTGCGCGCTTTCGAGGAGGTAGGCGCATTGTTGATGGGATCTTCATGCCCTAGTCCGTTTGCCACGCGTTTTGCAATGGTGGAGTCGACATTAGCGAGCTGGCTAAGCATACGCGCCCGGACGGCTTTCGTTTCCACCTTGCTCAATTCGAACGTGAATGCCGCAATGACGTGATTCTGCTCCGGGACACTGAGGCTTTCGAAGAATTGGCGAGCCTGGCTGAAGTGATCGGCGAAAGAGGTTGGGCGCACACGCAGCTTGTCACCTTCTTCGCGAGCAACGAAGCTCTGATAACCGCTTTGGGGATTCGGACGAGGGCCGGCGGTGGCCAAAGAGCTTGGCGAATAGTTCACCCGGCCTTCCGGCACGGCGACTTGCATTTGTCCGTCGCGTTGCAAGTTCATCACCGGACACTTGGGGCGGTTGATAGGAATTTCAGCAAAGTTCGGACCGCCCAAGCGTTTCAGTTGGGTATCGAGGTAGGAAAAGAGACGCCCCTGCAGTAGCGGATCATTGGTGAAATCGATACCCGGAACCACGTGCGATGCGCAAAAGGCCACTTGCTCGGTTTCGGCGAAGAAGTTGGCGGGGTTCCGATCGAGAATCAGACGCCCGATGACTTTCAACGGAATCTGTTCTTCAGGAATGATCTTGCTTGCGTCTAAGACATCGAAGTCGAACTTTTTGGCGAAGTCTTCATCGAAGAGCTGAACGCAGAGTTGCCACTCGGGAAAATCACCGCTGTCGATAGCCTGCCAGAGATCACGCCGGTGATAGTCCGGATCAGCACCGTTGAGTTTTAGAGCTTCATCCCAAATAAGTGACTGCATGCCGAGCATAGGCCGCCAATGGAACTTGACGTAAGTTGACTTACCGGCTGCGTTCACCAGGCGAAAACTATGGACGCCGAAGCCTTCCATCATCCGAAAAGAGCGTGGAATCGCGCGATCGGACATGATCCACATCAACATGTGAGTGCTCTCAGGGGTGAGCGAAGCGTAATCCCAGAAGGTGTCGTGAGCCGTTTGTGCCTGAGGGAACTCACGATCGGGCTCTGGTTTGGCCGCGTGAATCAGATCAGGAAACTTGATTGCATCCTGAATAAAGAAGACCGGGATATTGTTGCCGACTAGATCCCAGTTCCCTTCCTTTGTATAGAATTTGACTGCAAAGCCGCGCACGTCTCGAGCCGTATCGAACGAACCCTTGTTTCCGGCGACTGTCGAGAAGCGGACGAAGACAGGAGTACGCTCGCCAACACGATTGAAGATGGCGGCTTTGGAAACGTCTGACAAGGAGGACGTGAGCTCAAAATACCCATGGGCGGCGCTCCCACGAGCATGAACTACCCGCTCAGGAATGCGCTCGTGATCAAAATGTGTGATTTTTTCGCGAAGGATGAAGTCTTCAAGCAGCACTGGACCACGTTGTGCGATCTTTAAAGAATTCTCGTCGTCGGCGATTGTGACACCTTGATCGGTGGTCATCGAAGAAAAGCTTCCGCCAGCGTTCTGATGCAATTCACCGCCGCGCCCAGTGGTATCAGGCGTAGGGGGCCCATTGCTTGCTGAACCTGAATCCGGAGATGCGGATAGCTGAGGATCCAGCGGAGTTGGCTCTCCTTCGACGGTACCTATTGCTACCAGACCTCCTGCGAGTGTGCTACCGAGCGCAAGAGCACTGCGCCGGCTGATTGGATCTTTGAGCATTTTAAGATATTTGTTTCCTTCGAACAGCCAGGTTTGAGTGTTGGATGCTACCCCATTGTCGTAGCTCCACTTGTTATTGGGTAGGTAGTAAATACGCTAGCCTTGTCGATGTGCGCCGCCGGTCTTTGCCAAACGCAGCTTCGATGGCGCCGGCGAGGCCGCGTTTCACCAGCTCGTCGAGGCGTCCTCCACGCGAAGCCATTACGGCTCTGAGGCCGATCTGTTGTGGCATATGCTTCAAAGATCGAAAAATTCGTGGTTTCACGGCACGCAATCTCGGATGCGTCGGCGTTCCTGGTTGCGTCGTCTTTTACATCACGGCGACGTCTCTTCCGGAAAGAACAGGCGATATCGCGCCATATTTCGAATCTCCACAATATATGCTTCTAGAGAGCCAGGCTTGTGAAAGAATCCGGCCGCCCCTAAATTGTGGGCCGTCTCGACGTCGCGGGCAGCACGCGAGTTAGAAAACATCACAACAGGAAGTTCCTTTTGACCTTGGGTTGCTCTTTAAGAGGCGCAACGTTTCGAGACCGCTCAGACCTGGCATGTTCAAATCGAGAACAATTAAGCTGATTGGACCTGGTTTGCCCGATGGATTCGCGAGGCGCGTGAACTCTACAGCCTCTTTTCCGGTTTGCACCCAATGTATTTGCGCGGTCGGACAGGCCTCTTGGAGAGCCTGCCGGAACAGACCTGCTTCAGCCGCCGTGTCCTCGACGAGCAGCACTTTGAAGTATCCCATTCCTTCTTGGCCCTCCTCTTGTTTGTCTGTAGAGGTAATTGGGATGGTTGCAGACACAGCGGAGTTTTACTGTGAACACCCCGCGCAGTTTATGGCGAGTGGGACCGGCTATCGCGCGAGCGTCGCGTAAGGAGGGTTCATTCATCCGAAGATCCCATCCTAAATCGCGGCTCAGCTCTCTTAGTAATCTGGGAACCATGAAGGAATTCTTTCGGAAATTCGACCAGCGTTCGGCTCAAGTCGTGGGATCGCCAGGGGCATTTCTGGTTGCTACCCTTGTCACGATTATCTGGGCCTTCACCGGTCCGCATTTTCGTATTTTCGCTGTTCAGATACTTGGCAGCTAGTCATTAACACCGGCACGTCGATTAGCACTTTTCTGGTGGTTTTTCTGATTCAAAACTCAAAACCGGGATGCGCGTGTCATGCACATGAAGCTGGAGGAACTGATACGTGCCGTCCAGTTAGCTCGAACAAGCTTGGTCCAAATGGAGGAATTATCCGACGAAGAATTAGAGCTGTTGCAGAAGGAGTTTCAAACATTTCGCGACGATGCCACCGCCAAACTAGGCCTAATCGAACAAAACGCTCCTCCCGAAAGACTAATAACCAACTTGTCTGAGGAGATAATTGCATTCCTCCGACGACACAGAGAATCGCACTGTGACCGATACGTTTGGATGAGTGCTTTGGGCGGGCTTTGTTAGATTACTTGGTGCGAATGAGAGATGTTTGAAGGGAACGTTGTCAACCGTGAGACACGTTCATTCCGTCATTGGCGTTGCTCAAAAGAACGGAGGCAATTTGTCGAAGCTTTTTCTCCGCGGCCGCCTCTTCTGCCAGCGACGCCTTCAACAAAACGACTGCTTCTGCGGCGCCGATCCGCTCCGCGAGACTGATGGCCGTCAAATAGCCTGCCATTTCATAATGTTCCACGCGGCTACCGGCGCCGACCAAGCCCAAATCAAGGACGCTATCATCGCCCTCTTCTTCTAACGCATCAGCGCCCTCTTTGATACATCCCTCCATTCCCACACATTTCTTGCCGGTCGGCTTTATTGCGAGGAGACTGGATACTTGTTCTAGGCGGGCTACCTGAGCGACCGTCTCTTTCAGATGGTCCCGGAACGCGCCTTCTAGGGAAGGATCATGAGCGCCTTTGACCATTTTCGGAAGGGCCTTGGTGAGCTGCTTTTCGGCAGAATATAAATCTTTAATCTCATCTACGAGCAAGTCTTTAAGGAATTTCTTGTCAGCCATGTCCGTAGATGAGAGGTACGCCGTGGATTTCAGTTACAGGGAAAAGGGACCACGTCATACGGAGTCGAACTGTGCGTGTAAATGCGCGCAGTTCATCATCAGGCCGAACGCGAGGAGATCAAACGGCCACTTAGGACGACCGGTGCAGGATAATTTGCCGCGCGAATCCGCCGCATTGCCCGTACCCGTGAGTGTTAAAGCCATTGGGAGAGGTGCGACATAATGAGCGCCAAAGCGCCAGCGCCCAGAGGCGGCACTACTCGCGGGTGTTGGGCGTAAAAACTGCCTGCCCGCTGAATCACTAAAGGGTCTTGCTGCTGAGCATGGGCGGCGAGCTGTTGCACAGCGTCGGGTGATATCTGTTTTGCGCGTTCCGTTGAGATGGTTCCACCGTGCAACAAGCCGGAGAATTGCTGAAGCAAACCCCCGCCAAGAGTAGGCCCAGCGTTACTGAGCAATTCGCTTAGGATGCCAGCTCGTTGCTGTCCGTTGGATTGGGCGAAAAAGCTGACTTTATCATTTGCGGAAATGGCGGCATCTGACTGGATTGAAAAGCTGCCGTCAGACCGCTGGCAAGGTGCTCCGCCGGAGCATGCTGGCTCGCACCGGCGAAGCTTGCGGCGCACTGGTAGGTGGCGCTGACGGATCTGCGCCTGCATATGAGCGCAACAGGTTCGCGATATCGAGAAGTCCCATAATTTCTCAGAATCGCCTAGCTGGGAATGGTGAGTTCCTGACCGGGTTGGATTTTATCCGGATCACTAAGCTTGTCACGGTTCGCCTCAAAAATACGGTTGTACTCGTTCGGCTTTCCGTAAAACTGCTGCGAGATTTTGGAGAGGGTGTCACCCGACTTTACCAAATAGGTGTGGGAACTCCCGCCACTCGACGCCGCGGCCGCGGCAGTCTGCTGGGGTTGCGGCAGTGACGTGCCGACTGTCAGATCGCAGATCAGGTCGCCGTAGGTAGTATCAACCGCCTTGATCTGATTCCAAATATCATTTTTAATCGTTTCGGAAGGTGAGCACCCTGTATCAAGAGTTTGCTGTCCTGCATATTGAGGTGGCTGAGCCTAACACCCTCGCGTTGAATGGTGTTGAGAGCACACTGGTATTTTTGTTTTAACTCTTCAAATCTGTCCATAAGTTATCTCTCGAGAGTAAATGGGTCCGAGCCCTTCCAGCCGACTGAGTGATTAGAGGCCGGAAAAGGCAACGAATCCGATCTGGCGGACGTAGACGTCCTCTAAAACCTACCCGTATTACCTGCCCGCTCCACGGGACAGTTCTCAACGCGACCGGGGTTCGCTGCTAATGGTTGAATCCTAGCGGGCTCCCGATGCGCAATCGAGCTTTCACTCGGCCTCGGGCAATTGTGAGTGGAATGCGTGAATATTGGCGGCCCTGTCTAACTTCTGACAGAGCGCGACCTGAAAAGAGCGTGATAGATCACGAGAACGAGAACCGAACCAATTACGGCTACAATCAGGCTATAGAGGTTGAGCCCACTTACACCGGAGGCGCCAAAGAAACTAAAGAGGAAGCCGCCCAAAATCGCTCCTGCGATCCCCAAAACAATGTCCAGGACGAGCCCTGAACCGGATTTATTCACCAACTTGCTTCCAATGAAGCCAGCAATTAGTCCCAAAATAAGCCATGCGAGAAATGACATTTGAATACTTCCTATCCTTGTGGTGGAGCAGCACGAGCCGAAAACCCGGAAGGCGGTCTGACACACAGTATTCCGTGTTCAACACTAGAGATCTCCAAATCGTCGTCCGTATCATAGAGACGGTGGGTTAGACAAAGTGTTGGTTTATCGCACTCATAAAATCGTGAACCATACAGATGGCGAGCAAGTTAAAAATGACTTGTCACTCCTAACAGCTCGATTTGTTACTCGTGCTCCCGATCTTTTAAAAAAGGTATGAGTTGAGCAAACAGAGAACAGAAGTTCGCCGTCCTGGTAAGAGGCTAGGTGCCGGCGGTTGTTCCTCATTTGCATTCAAGTTCTTACCTGTCAGCGTCTGGGGTAGCATTCCAATACAGCTCTTTCTTTCGGTGTTCCGCACACTCTGCTGAATCGAGCCCCGAAGGAATTTCTCGCGGCCCCTCACAAGCGCGGCCCGGCTGCCGCCGACAGCGCACCGTTTCCCGTCCAAAGTGATTCGCCACCGTGCGGGGTTGACCGGGCGGCAAAAGTCGTTTCGACAAACCTGTGAATGACTAGGCACCTTGTGCAACTGCGTTGTCCGGTGGCGCAGGCGCGCGGGCATTAATCAGGAAGTTAGCCAGCGCGGGGTATTGCGCCCACTTCAAGCGTCATCTGCAGCTTAAACGGCGTTTCGTTATTAACACGTCGAAGATTAGTCTTCACGGAGGAGCAGTGCCGATCGGAATCAATGCGGCTTTTCCGCGGGAGGATGACTCTCCGGTTTTGGGGCGGTCTGGGGCGGTGCGTGGTGCTGCTCTAACTGCTTCTGCTGGGTAACATGCTTCTGCTCGACCTGCTGCGTGGTGTTGCTCCATCTGCTGCTTTTGGGCGTCGCCATCGTTTTTCTTGGCAGCTTGCTGATGTTCTTTTTCCTGCTGCTGCGTGACCTTCTGGTAATCCTGCGCTTGTTTGGCAGCTAGTTTGTCCTGCTGCTGTTGATATTTTTTGTCAGTTGCGGGGTTGCCAGTGCTAGGTGGCGGGTGCGGTTGCAATTCGCTGGCGTGGTTATAAGCATTGGGACGAGCCGCAGGAGCATTGGCTTTTGCCGCATTGGACGGAGGAGCCTTGTACTCACCACCCGCTTGTTTGGCACGGACAACGCCAGCGTTGAAATTGCCGGGTCTGGCCGTTGCCGCGATGGGCGGCTTGCCGCGGTTGACAGAAGCGCGCAGTGCGGGATTACTGCGGGCTGCCTGGAAGTGCTGCGTTTGCGCGGCTATGGGACCGATATGCCGCTCGTTCGCGTAGGACTCTTGCTGCGGCGAGGGACGCGCTTCGATCCCACCGTTACCACCGCTATAGCTGACACGCGTTTCGGTTCTATTAGTTACCCGTGTGTTGTAGGTGTTGTGAATGATGGTGGTGTTTACGTGATTAACGTAGGTGTTGTAGGCGAAGCGATTACCCTCCCAGCGGCCGCCTTCATAACCAACCCCGCCGTAGCCGAACCCGTAGTTAATTCCGCCATAGAAGCCCACGTGCGGCCCCCAGTATCCTTCGTGGAATACGAACGCACTGCCTCCCCAGCCCCAATAACCCGGGGTCCAGAGGAAGCCGACCTGGGGTGCTTCGACCCATGTGCCGGGCACCCAGTAATAGTCATCCTCACCATCATATGCCCAATACCCGGGGGTCCAGATGTAGCCCTCGGCCGGACAAATTGGCTGCTCATAGACAGGAAGAGAAGGTGGGCCAAAGTTAACAGAGATGCCGATACCAATTTGAGCGAACAAGGTGTGAGAAAGAGCTAGCAAGCCGAAGGAGAAAAGCAGCGAACGCTTCGAAACTGCAGTAACCATTTTTGTTTTCCTTTTGCCAGCTCGTCCATCGTTAATCGCCGGTACAGAATGGCTCAGACACGGCTTTTAACGGCGGGTCAGACCACTCGGTCAGATAATCCGACCACTTATATTGATCCGAAAAACCGTAATAGGGTTTCGCTTATGCAAGTAAAAACGCTTCCGGCCGTCACCACGAAGCAATGCGATTCGGTTCGCAAGTTCCCTTTACACGTTCTAAATACTTGTCTAGATAAGCGGCGAGTGGCCCCACGCGCAGCCGGTCTAGAAGACTCGGGTCAATGAACTTTTGCATCTCCCAAGGATGACCGTCCAAACTATGCCGAATCACGCCAGGTCAAAAGGCGTCGCTGACGGGCCCCTGGTCACTTCATTCGGCATAGTTCTGGATTCGGTATAGCGTCGAAGATCATGCGGCGCGAGCTTCTCTATACCAGCAGCCTCGGCCGCTCTCTTGACGATCTCCCAAAGCACCTTCGGCGTCATTCCCTCGCCCCAGATATTTCCTGCCTTGTTGATCGCCCTAAACAAGCAACCGTTTTTGATTCCGCTTGCCTCGGTCCAGCGATCAACCGCCTCCTTGACCCATAGTGGAATCGGTACCGTTCGAATATGCCCGGCTTTGCCGTGAAGGTCGGCAATGACCCAGTGCTCTTCACGAAGTTGAATGGATGCGACCGATAGGGCGAGGAGTTCGCCGCGCCTCAGCCCGCAGCCGATCAGAAGAGCAAGAATGGCATAGTTGCGTTTGCTCCTCAGACTATCGCCCTGGGAGTTCAGCAGCAGCGACCGGCCCTGATCGGCCGTGAGCCAGTTCCCCAGTCGCACACCGATCCGGCGTACACCTTTGACTCGCCGAATACCGGCGGCAAGCTCCGGACTGGGCAACCCGGAATCAGCCGCCTCGTATGCGACACGCCTGACCGCAGCTAAGCGGAGGTTGATCGTTGTTGGAGCAAGGCGTCGCTGTTCCAGGTGGATTCGATATCGAAGCACAACGGTGCGATTGAACGCAAGTCGCGGTTCCGAGCAGTACCAGTCGACGAATTCGTTTATCGCGTGATCGTACGTTCGCTGACCGCTCTTCGACGTCAGGCTGTTTAGTACGGCAGACTTCGTTTGTTCGAGATCGGGTAACGCCAGAGAACGCTTTGGTGGTCTCCGCTTTCTTCGGTGTGTGGGCATTCTGGGCGGCCTCCTACGCCGCCTTCCGTCAGAATCGCCGTCGAACTCCATACTTCGCCGTTTTGCGCGATCTATTTGGCCGCAAGCAAGAACTGCCTACGAGGCAATAGGCTGCTGGGAAGGTAGGCAATGAGGCCGAAGCGGTCGGCCAGGATTTTCGGCGCCAGTCGCGGGGAGGTGCATCCTCGACGGCAAGCGGCCCTATTTCAAGTCCTGGTTTGGGCCGAAAAATGCAACCGCAGCCTCCGCCAACGCCGCCGGTGCAAAGAGCACAGCCGAGTGGTCCCGCCCGTCCAGAGAGCGGTACGCTCCTTGAGGCAAACCGGCCGCCAGCGCCCGAGCACCATTGTGAAAGAAGACTTCACTTCGGCTACCGACCGCCACCATCGTCGGGATTGTGTCATGGGCCCAGATCTTTATCGGAAGTGGTTTCCCCGACTGCGTGCCGGAAAGCATAGCAAGGTCGTACGGAATCGTGCGAGCCATACCTTCCATCCGCGACCACCCCGGCATCAAAACGCGCATCATCATAACCGCAGGGCTCGGAATGCCCATTCCGTCCGTAAAGAATGCCTCCACCGCGGCACTTTTCTGGCCGTGTGCCGCAAGCGAGGCCACACGCTCGCACAGCTCATGCGGAACGGGAGGTCTCGTTCCGTCAACAATAAACGGCGGTTCATAAACAAACAGGCGTCTGATCTTTGCACCGAGTTGGCTCGCAGCATCCAGCGCCAGTGCGGATGCTGACGAACTCCCAAACAAGAACACGGGACCACCGCTCGCATTAATCAACGCGTCGAGATCTTCCACCTCGCGCGCCACCGCCCAGGGCTGCACATCGGAGCTGTCGCCCCGCCCTCTACGGTCATAATTGATCACAGTGAAGTGTTTCGCCAACTCCGCCGCAAGCCGGCGGTTTCCGCTCCGGTCCGTCAACGCCGCAGAGACCAGCACGAGAGTGGGACCGCTCCCCGTCACTTCATAGGCGATCGACGTACCATCGCGGGACGCAACGCGCCGCTCGACCGCATCTTTTGGCATCGGATCTGTCCGGAACGCAATGCCTGCGCCGATCACAAGCAAACCGATCAGCGCACACAACGCTAAACCCGCAAAGCCCGAATAACGAACCAGGCGCCCGGATCGTTTGGTACTCATACGTTTGAGAGTTCCTGCTTCCTCCTCGCCGGCTGGGCTTCGCCCTGAAGCAACTCCGCCAACTTGTCGTAGCTCTCCGCCGCCCCATGTTCCATCCCGGAGCGCAACACGATGTCGCGAATTTCTTCGGACGGATACAGAACGGTAGCCGTCATCGTTGTCTTTCCTTGGGCCTCCGTAAGGGCCATCGTTACTTGCGATTCGCCTGGGTAGTCATCGAATGATTCCATGTGCACAGATCGTTCTGGCGTAGTAATCTCGAGGTAAACACCGCGCATTCCCATGTCCCGTCCATCCGGCCCGCGTAGCAGAAACCGGAATCCGCCCCCCACTCGAAAGTCGATATCGCAAACGACGAGCGAGAATCCCCTCGGCCCAAACCATCTCTTCAACAGTTCAGGCTTCGAGAAAGCATCGAAGACCAGATGCCGAGGCGCATCGAATACCCTTGTCAGCACAATTTCCCGGCTCGTCGGAGTCGTTACCTGCAACGTCCCTGTATTCTTCATCTCCTCTTCCCTTTCTTTGCGCGCGTAGCGCCCTCTTTCTTCTCTTGCTTGAGTTCCTCAAGCAAATCGTCC
>Ga0207085_1074_pt2 | contig 15049 bp, 11 predicted proteins | sample Alteio_BWMinHeat_53_FD_153542 | JGI IMG/M metagenome (GOLD analysis project Ga0207085, IMG submission 153542) | Enriched cells from forest soil in Barre Woods Harvard Forest LTER site, Petersham, Massachusetts, United States -... | ecosystem: Environmental > Terrestrial > Soil > Temperate forest >...
ACGATCTTCACGTCAAGACCGTAGGCGGCGTGCCACCAATCGTCAAACGGCGCAGTTGTCTTTGTGGTCGTTTTGCTCGCCGCCGAATGGCCGTTTGCTCATTTCCTGCAGGCGCCTGCGTCGCGCAACCGATTCTTTGGAACGATGTACTTCAATTACGCTGTGCCATCGACATCGTACGCTTTTCGGCATCTTTTCTATAACAGAGAAACGGCGGTTCAATTCTGGGAGGGCATTGCCATCGCCCTTGGCGCAGCTTTTCTCAGCTTCCGCGCCGGCATCTCTCGGGGCGACTGGATGAAGAGCATCCAGAGATGAAAAATCGCCGGAGATGAAAACGCGTCTCTCTGCCGCGTTGTTTGCGGCTTTACTGCCAGCCGTTGCCGACGCACATATCGGAAGTCCAGACATCTATCTTGACGGCAGAGCTGGACCTTACCAACTTTTTGTCACGGTTCGTACTCCAACGGCGATTCCGGGTGTTGCGGAATTAGAGATCCGGGCAGAAACTCCCGGAATTACCAGTATTTCCGCAGTGCCTTTGCCAATGGTGGGGGCGGCGGCAAAATTCGCACCCGTTCCGGATGAACTCAAGCGCTCCTCTTCAGATCCGCAGTTCTTCACCGGATCGCTGTGGATGATGCAAGCAGGATCGTGGCAAATCAAAGTAACCGCGACGGGGAATCAAGGACGCGGAACGGTTTCCGTCCCAATTCCTTCCGCTGCGACTACCACAAAGAAGATGACATCCGGCCTCTCGCTGGTTCTCCTTGGCTTGATGGGATTCCTCGTTCTCGGCGCGGTCGCTATGCGTCGGTACGTGTAATTGATTTCTACGGCATTCAGACGCGTCCCGTAGTGATGCAGAAATTGGGCCGCCGGAAGCTTCGGCGGGTAAAACTCCGGACGCCAACTCTCATAGGCGAAGCCGGAAGTTCCACAGTAGAGTTTCGAGTCAGCCACAGTATGCAATCCGTCCGTTGTGGTTCAATAGAAAACGAGCAACTGCTTTCAGATGTTTAAGTTCAGTCGCCGCCCGCCGGCGCGGTGGCTCGTTGCTATACTACCGCGAATGGGAACAAAGCAATATTAGGCTGAGGACGAATGCGAATTTCTACTGCAGCTTTAATGACATCGGGCGCAGTGCTGGGAGGAGCGTCGGCAGTCGCCGCGTTCGGATGCGTGTCGAGGAGTTCGCAGCTGTTTGGCCCCTCCGTTTTTCGGGGCTGCCAAAATCGCCGCTCTATCGCGCTCACCTTCGATGACGGCCCGAGCGAACACACTCTCGATCTCTTGGAATACCTGGATCGCGAACGCGTCACCGCTACCTTCTTTGTCTGCGGAATGAATGTGAAACGATTGCCTCGGATCGCGGGAGAAGTAGCCGCTGCCGGGCACCAGATTGGCAATCACAGCTATTCCCATCCCAGCCTGCTGCTGAAGTCCAAGCGATTTATCGAACGTGAGTTTACGGATGCGCAACGTGTGATTGTGGGAGAGATTGGCATTGCGCCGATGATCTTGCGGCCGCCTTATGGTGTGCGTTGGCTAGGGCTCCGCGAGGTGCAATGCAAACTTTCCTTGCTGGGTGTTTTGTGGACCGTAATTGGATACGACTGGCGGCTTCCGGCGCCTAAAATTGCCGCTCGTGTTTTGGACAACGCATCGCCCGGTGGAATCATTTGCCTCCACGACGGCCGCGGTGTGACACCTAACCCCGACATTAGCGAAGCAATCAGCGCTGTGAAGATAATCGTGCCAATTCTCAAAGACCAAGGGTACGCGTTTGAGACGGTGAGCGATCTGATCACGCCCGAATGTGAATCGGCTTTTGCCGGCAGTACCGTTGTTTAGCTCCCAGTGTTATGTGACAAGCGGCTACCGGGCTTCGCCTGCACCCGAGGTGGCAATCCTGGTGTGACTCGATTTGCGGATTAGCATGAAATAAGTCACCTCATTTCGATGGTCCTCAAACCAAGAACCGGCAAGCTCTACCTGATCGGCGCCGGCCCGGGAGATCCGGAACTCCTTACGCTGAAAGCGGTAGGGGCGTTGGGCGAATCGGACGTAATCCTCTATGATCGCCTGGTAGACGAAGCTGTGCTCCGTCATGCGCGAAAGGACGCCGAGATCGTTTACGTCGGCAAGCACCATGGCGAGCAGGAGAAGACGCAAGCCGAAATTTTCAATCTGATCCGCGTGCATGCCGAGGCTCGGAAAGTAGTCGCTCGGCTGAAAGGCGGCGACCCGATGGTTTTCGGACGCGGTGCCGAGGAGTGGGCTCTCGCTCAGGAGCACGGCATGGTTGTTGAGCTCGTTCCCGGTGTCACATCGGTGATCGCAGTACCTTCGTTGGCTGGCATACCCATCACCTATCGGAAAATCTCCCAGAGCTTCGCTGTCATCACCGGTCATGGCTACGAAGGAAGCCCCCAGGAATGGCGTCGCTATGCTGCCGTCGGCACGCTGATCATCCTGATGGGCGTAAAGAACCGCGTGGCGATTGCGGAATCCTTAATCGAAGCTGGGCGGTCCGAAGATGAACCGGCAGCGTTTATTGAACGGGGAACGACCGACCGGGAACGAGTAATCGAGTGCACGCTGGGTGCCGTGGCCAAGGGAGCCGTTCAGGTCCAAAATCCGGCGGTTCTCGTGATCGGAGAAGTGGTGCGGGTCCGTAAACGGTTGAAAAGAGAAATCTAGCCGCCCGCCCGCAAGCGTCCATGGGCCTGCATGGCTTCGCGAACCAGAATGCCCATTTTGGGATGACTCGGCTCAAAATCAGGCGAGATACCATGCGATCGCAAGGCTTCTGAACAATCGGGGCCAACCGAGGCAACAAAGTTTTGCCTCAACGCGGCAATGGCAGGTTCCCTTTGGCCCGCTTTCTCGGCAAACTCCAGAAAATGATCGATTTGGACGCTGGTGGTAAAGAAAACCATGTCAAACCGTTTTGCCAGAAGGCGTTCTAGTCCCTCGGCCAGCGGCCGGGTGTCCACGGGCAGTTGCCACTGATAGACCGGAACTGCCGTTACGCTCCTGCCTTGGTCCCGCAGCCCGGCTAGAAGCTCCGGGTTACTGCGGCCGTATTCCTGGACTGCCACAGACCTCTCGGGCCTTCCCTCAACGGCTTGGAGGAGCTCCCGCCAGGTATTCGGCTCGGGCACACTCACCGCCACCGGCACCTTCCACTCGCGCATCACGGCGGCCGGTTTCGGCCCGCGTACGACAACGGACACGCGGCGTAAAGCATCCGGGAAGCGGTCCTCTGGTTCCCGAGTCGCGAGGATCTTGTGCAGATAGCGGGTGCCCACGCCGGTAAGCAGGATTACCATGTCGAACCCACCCGCGTAGAGAGTTGTCGCAAACTCGAAGGCAAGCGGGTTGTCGGCAATGGGTACTTCTCGGAGGGCGGGCGCAACGAATGGAACGCCGCCATTTAGGCGAATAAGTTCGGCTATCTCAACGGCACGTCGACTCTCCAGCGCGAGCACAGATGGGCTGGAGGAGGCCATAATCCTAAGGCTAACAAGGGCACTGGCCGCGGCGGCTATTCGCGCAGCGATTTCTATTCAATCGCGAACGTGACCGACTCATCCGACGCGTGGGCGCCTTGTTTAGCCAAGAAATGAACCTGGTAATCGCCTGTCGTTAACTGCTCTACCGGCACCGTTGCGACGTATTGGATTCTGCCCTGTGGATCCGGGTCTCCCAGCGGCGGTGCACCACCACCGAGTACCTGGCCATCCTTACTGATTTGCATCTCCAAGGTCGGCTTTTCGCTCGTGCCCGCAGCCGGATAGATCACCACGTAGAAGGAAACCCCCTTACTGTCCGCCTTATTGATCTTCGGATTCACCATCGGCGAAACCACCTGGTTTGCCATCAACAAAGGATCACTATCCGGAGTGTCTCCCTTAGGCTTCAAATCTCGAATGGGGGCGACGCTGCTCATCAGCAGAGACGAGTCGGCTGCAGGCATGACGAACACCGACTTTCGCACGCTGGTCCGATCGCTATTAGCGTCCATGACCGCTGATTCCAAGGTATATCGCCCCGGGGGAAGATCGAACTTCTGCACGTCAATAAAGTGGCTGGAAGCTTTTATTGCCTCCACTTTTGCCGGATCTACCTTCAAAGGAATCTCATTGTGAAGCTTCTTCACGATCTCCTTCTTGCCGTCCTTCACCAGAATCAAATACGCAAATTTCCCGCTATACAGATTCGTGGCTTTATCCAGAGTAAGCGTCAGGTTGCCGACCGGCACATCCAAAACCACCACGCATTCAGGTGAGCTATTCGTTCCCTTGAAATGCAAAGCGGCGGATTCGAAGCCAAAAACCTTGGGAAGCGGAGTTGAGCCAAGGGCATTCAGCAGGGGTACTTCGTAAGCGCTCAATACGCCTTGGTCGCGGATCGCAGGCGGTAGCGCGAAATAACCGGATCGCGACTGAACTCGCGCATTAGCCACGTCGGTGCGCACGCTCACCTTCCGAAACGAACCATCGTATTTCTGAATTCCAGGGTCGTAGCTGATTTCGTAGTATGTCTCGATATCTTCGGTGAGCCGCTTCAGCTTGCCGGTAAAATCGTTGGTGTTTGCAATCAGAAATCCACCGGTAGAATCGGAGAGGATCGCGAGCGTATCCTGAACGTTTGCTCGGCCGGCCTCAATCGCCATATCCTGGGCCTGCGCGTTGCCCCTGCTCACATTCCCCGGACGCATGTTCGAAGCCGAGCCGCTCATCGCGTCTTTAAGCCGGGCATTCGAAGAGTCGTTCTGACCGCCGACGCCGAGCCCACGCGCATCCAACGCGTAAAAGCTCACATTCGATCTGTTTGCGATACTGATCACCGACTTAAACGCTTCTTCCATTCCTTGCGGAATCTGGAACCCGGGCGTGAAATACAAGATCGTTTTTCGTCCCGGTAATGCGTACTGCTCTTTCACCATCTGGAGGAGGGCGGCGATCTTTCCGCGGCCCTGATCGGAGGCCTCGTCCTGTTGTTTGGTCTGAAGCATCTGCAGCATCATTTGCGCCATCGCTGCATTCGCACCTGCAGACGCGGCTGACGCGCCCGCAGGACCGCCTGCCGCCACTGGGCCACTCGAAGCCACCTGATCGCTCAGCCCTTGCCCGGCCTGGTTCGGCCCGAGCATTTGTTGTAGCTGCTCCTGGACTCGCGCCGTATCCGAGGCGTAATTCGTAGCGCCTGCCGTTGCCCGCTCTACTGCTTTTTTCAAAAGATCGCGATCGTTCGTGAACGGCTGAATGGCCTCCAGCGTGTGATCAATCGCCATCACCGAGATGTAAACGTTCGGTTGCAGCTGGTCTTTTAGAAGGCTCAAGCCGGCGTCGCGCGAAAGACGTCTGCCGTCGTTGTCTAATCCATCAAATACGAGCGTTAACAGCCGCACCTGGCGCATCGGATCGAGCTGAGTTTTGGAGCCTTCGGCGCTTACGGCTTCATTTCCCTGTACCAACCGGAACGATTTGATCGGCCGTTTCTCGCCATTATCAAAAACCTCGAAATCTGCGGCCTTGAGATCGTTCGCCGGCCGATTTTTCTTATCCCGTACGACTACATCCAAGACGACTTCTTCGCTTCCGCTTTTGAAGCTGGGTTCCTGGGTAGTTCCCGCTGTTTGCGGGGATTGTGGGTTTGAGGATGGCGCGCTCTGGCCCTGAATCGCGCTAAAGGCCACTGTCGCGCACAGGGTCAATGTCAAAAACTTTGTCATGCGTCGTTCCGCATTCTACACAAAAAAAGTTTGGTAGTGGCTGGGGACTCCGACTAATCCGGGTAAACGGTACTAGGACGACGGATGTCATGGTCGGTAAACTTGTGGTGTCCACCGGGCAGTTCTATTCGATTCATGTGGCAGGAGACGCAATTCTGAGTATTGCCGGCCTTGCATGCTTTGGCTTCTGGCTTGCCCCCGGCATGACATGCCAGGCACTTCGGATCGTAAGCGGCATCGTTATGACTCACTTCCCGATGTGGGTCGTGACAAGCAAGACAACTGATCCGGCGGTCCTCAGCGTCATAACACTTGCTGTTTGCTAGCCGGTAGGGCTGAAAGCGAACATTGGCTGTGCCGTGGGGGCCGTTCATCGCAATCTGTTCCCACGTCCGATGACACTGCCCGCAGAAGTTTGAAGTTTCCTCGGTGGTCATCGCGGACAGCTTCTTCATTGCAAAAAGTGCTGCGTCTCCCTTTTGCAGCGCCAGATGGTTTTCGCTCGGCCCATGACAACGCTCGCACTGCACTCCAGGTGTCATATGTTCCAGCGTCACGTTGCCTTCAGCCGCGCCGTTGGTGCTATGACAGCCAAAACAGAGCGCCGCTTCCCGCGGACCCATGTAACGGCCTGCGGCCTCAAGGAGATTGGTTGGATGAAGCTTCTGCGCCCCCATCGTGATATCGAGCGCGTCGATCTGGCGGTAATAGCTGACTCTGCTCTCATACATCACCCCATCCTTCTCGAAGACGTAAGTTTGCCCTGCGGCGCCGAGTCCAAAAGCCCACCCTAATGGAGTAGAGAACGTCGCAACACCGTCTGTAACCGTGTAGATGGTTTTGTCGCCTTGGCGCTCCAGGCGATAGGAATAACCGTCCAGTTGTTTCGTAAGAACGGGATGCTTTAGTAAGATGCTACATTCCGCTACCGTCTCCATGGCGTGTGCCATGGAAGTTGCGGGATGCAGACCCGATTGGCCGGAATGGCAGGTATTACACGTCCGTACCTGCCGGAAGTCAGACGCCGCCTCATGCGCTGCCTTTATCGGATCAGTCGCCTGACCGGAAGATAACCGTCCGGCGATCAGGAACCCGGCGCAGATGGCCGCCCTCCAATTCATTGCTGCTCTGGTTTAGCGCTGCCGGAATCCGATTTCGCCTCGGCTCCCCGTTCAGCGGCCGCGGTGTTTTCATCGAATGACTTCCGGAGCTTCAAAAACTCCTCACGCTCACGCGCGGCGTCTTCCTTCCGACCTGCTTTGCCATAGGCGGCCGCTAAGAAAAAATGGACCTGTGGGCTCCCCGGTTCCAGTCGGCGAGCCGTTTCCAGCTCCTTGATGCCTTGCTCCAGGTTTATGTCGCCCGCCATCAAAATCCGTCCCAAAACGGCGTGTGCCGCGAAGGAGTCGCGCGAAGCCTCCACTGCTCTCTGCGCGTAAATCAGGCCGGTTTTATAGTCTTGACGTTGGGCATATTCCCCTGCCATGGTGACCAGTGTGGGAACGTGGTTGGGCGTTATCTCTAGCTCCTGCTTGAACTGCTCCAGGGCTTGGTTCGCGTCGCTGTAAAGCAGGAACGTTCCGAACAGATAGTGAATATTCGATTCCTTCGGATACTTTTCAATCAATCTCCTAAACTCGCTCGACGATTCACTCATGCGAAGCGCCGTTGCGTCGTACATAGCCCGCCCCACGTCCATCACCAGTTCATGCTCTTGCGGGGGGAACCTCCGCAGGAAGCAGCGGCCTGCGCAATGCGGCGATTCCCATGGCTTGTACGTAATCGGGTGTGTCCTTGCCGTGTTGGGAAAACTCCGACAGCAATTTCAGCGCTTCTTCGTAGCGTTGATAACGGGTGAACAGCAACGCAAGATGATAGGTCGTAACATCGGAGATCTGCTCGCTTTGACCAAGCCCCAGGTTTCTCGCTTTATCCAGGTGGAGGATCGATTCCGGGTATTGCTTGGTCTCAAACTCGCACAAGCCCAGCATCGCCCAAGCCACGGCAATGTCGGGATTCGTTACAGTTAAGTGGCGGAAGGCATCCCGGCCATCTTCATATCGATCCAGCTGGTAGTTCGTCATCCCGAGCTTCCACCAGCCCTCCTGCCACGATGGTTTGATGCGGAGCGCTTGCGTATAAAGGCGGATGGCGTCATCCACGCGGTTGGTTTGCTCTGCGGTTTCTGCTTCTTTGGCTAGTCTGTCGAACGTCGCCTTTTGAGGCGCGTCCGGCTTAGTCGTGGATTGAGCAGCCCACAGCGAAACAATGCATGTACAAAGGCCCCCCGCAATGAGGCCGCGCTGCATCAATTGCCTCATTTTTTTATACATTTGCTTCTGGCCTCGGTAAACTGCCGAAAACAGTTAACGGCTCAGTCTGAGCCGCGCACGCCGTAAGCGGTTTTATGCATTTTGCGACGGACACTAGTTAGCTGGTGCGGCCACCTGTTGATTCGCCTGACGCTGCGCGTTCAATTCGTCAACAATTGCCCGTTCTCTTTCTCCCTGGGATTTCAGCTTTTCGCGGAAGTAAATTGTTGCCAGGGTCACATGCGCTTCCAAGAATGAGGGCGCTTCCTTAACAATGGATTCAAGCTCGGTTCTCGCCCAAGCTTCTTTGCCCTGGGCTAAGCGTAGCGATGCAATCTGAAAACGTGCCGACATGTCGCCGGGACGTAGCTCGAGAGCTCGTTCCAGGTAGGGGAAAGCGCGATCATACTGCTGGTCGTTGCGCAGCAGGAAGCCCATCCGCAGATTGGCGTCGAAGTTATTCGGGTTGTGTTGAAGTTCTTTCTCAAATGCGGCTTGAGCGCCGGCCTGATCTCCGGTATAAAGCAGACCCAACCCGTAGTAAGAATATACGTCGGGGAGGTTGGGATTCATGTCGATCGCTGCTTTCAGATCGCTGATAGCGCCGTGATAATCGCGGCCAACGAATTTGGCCGTACCCATCAACAGGCGGACTTCGGCAGAATCGCCCCGGCTGGTAATTTGATTGATGACTTGCTGCGCTTGTTCCGTCTGGCCATCGCGGGCGAGCGCCGTACCGAGAAGATATGCGACGCCCAAATCTGAGGTATCGGCCAGGTAAACCGAACGAAGCAGCTCAACCACTTTCTTGTCCTCGCCCATGCGTAGATTGCAATCGGCCAACAGGAGAAGCGCTTGCTTGCTGTTCTGACCTGCCGCCCGCACCTGCTCGAGCTCGTCTGCGGCACGGCGGAAATTTGCCGCCTTGTAGTAAGCCAAGGCTAGGTTGAGCCGAACGGCAGGATCGGGCTTCTTTTGCAAAGCTCGCTCATACTCCGTAATCGCCTCCGCGTAGCGGCCTTTGCCCACAAGCGCCGCTGCCAGGTTTGAGCGCACCTCTGGAACATCTGGATACATATCGAGAAACAATTCGTAATCGCGAATCGCCTGATCGAGTTGGCCGTTCTGCTGGGAAGTGACCGCTTCCTTTAACAGCTCCTGGGGCGATTGTCTGCTTTCGACCGGCTTACTTTGCACCTTTGTAGCTTGGGCAGACAGCAACCCTGCAAACACCACTACAGCCCCAGCGAGACGATACTTCACCAAATGCGCATTATCGTAGCAAAGCAACCTCACCTGCCTTCGTCCTCCACTTCGAGAGCAGAGACCGACGCGTAGTTCACGACAGGCTGAAACGCCAAAATCAACTTGCCCTGTGCATTCGGCCGCAGCCCGAGAAAGGTCTTCGCAAGGGCGTGCATGCCGCCTACTTCTTTATAGATATCCAGATTGTTCAACAATCGCTGCCCATTGCAGTCGATATCAAAGATCCGGCTGCCGGTCCCGGAGCCCGTGCGATCGAGCGGGCTGCCCCAATACCCTTCCGCAAAGTACGCCGTCACGTCGTACGTGTCTCTTGTGTCGACAGGTATTGCGTAATTGAAATTACCGAAGCGTTCGGCCGCGTAGAGGCTGGGATCCGGCGTGCCGGTTATCGCATCTTTGCGAACGATGAGCTGTCCGCCGGCGTAAAAATTGTCAGGTCCCCACACGCGTCCCTGCTGATCGGTCACAGATTTTTCCTGGCTCACCAGGCGGATGGGAAGCTGTTTGCCGGGGCTGCCCGGAACAATCTCGACTGCGCTCAGGATGGGGTCTCCAAGCTCATGGAAAAACTGCAAGTGAACGCGTCCATCGGAATCTGGGTGAACATCTCGGAAGACACGCTCGTCGGCAACGGCTGGCCCGTTCGCATCGGCTAAAACGTCAAAATTGTCGAGTAGAACGTGTCCATTCAGCTTAACCAGAAACGTGCGGCTATTTTCTCCTCCACCAGCGGGAGTGCTCGGCCCATAAACCATCTCCGCAAAGAACAAGTGGAGTTCGTATGTCCCGGGTTTCACCGGAACGTTGTAATAAAAATCTCCGGTACGCGCGTTTTGAAATAAATCCGGATCATTCGTACGCGCAATAAAGCGGTGCGAATAGCTGGCGGAGCTTCCCCCGCTGGCAGACTGGTCACAAGCCCAGCGGTTCCCCAGTCGATCGGTGTACGCAACCGTCGTGCAGCCGGCCGAAAAGCGGACGGCCGTTCCGCCCGGCGCCGACGCGATCGATCCTTTGATCCCCGACTTGTTTCCGGGACCCGGGTACGCGATGGCCTGGTGGCTCAAAACCCTCCAAAAGCCCAAAATGGTCAACGTCAAGCAGCCCGCGCCGAGCAAATAGATCCGCCAGCCGCTTCCGGCCGGCGGACTCTTCTCCGGTATGGACACGGCGTGTGGCACATCCGTCGAACCCAAGTTTGGTGCACCCAGGTTTCGTACATCCAAGTCCGGTGCGCTGACCTCTGGCGGCTCCCCGTCTGTCGAGACTGGGAGCTCGAGGCAGTCGTCACTTACGGGCTGAGCATCGAGAACCGGCGTCGATTTTGGCGTGGCAGGCCGGCGCGTCTGCTGAAACGCGGGTACGTACCTGCCGGGCGACAGCGCGATCTTGAGACTGTGCTCGGCTCCCTCATCCGCGTAATAGTCAGCCAGCTTCTTGCGTAACCGATGTGCTTCGACGCGGGCGATTGCGTCCTGGCTCGAATCGAATTGCTCCGGCCGGCCCAATACCTCCGTTGCAATGTTGTATTCCTTGATCTGGTCGGTTTGCCCGTCGAAGTACTTGTCGCACAAGTAAATCAACAACTTGGCCAGTTGCGGAGACCGTGAGAATCGGTCCGAAGACAATACTGCTTCTAATTCAGCTCGCTCTTTTTCAAAGGACGAGGAAACTACAGGGCCCCTCATAGATGTAACGTAAATCCGGTATACCACAACAACGGCTGGGCGCGTCAGGCGACTAACACAAACCTTGCTCTTAACCGTTACTCCTCGTTGCCGGATCTTCTCCTTCGTAAACTTGTTGATTCTGCGCCATTTAATAAATTGAGAAACGTCTGAGTCAACGGTCGTACTTAACGAATGTAACCTGACGCGCGGCTAAAACCCCAACTATACTCGTACGAAAAAGTAGTACAAAAGGTGGAGTTTTCTCCACCCACGGGAGTCTTTCATAAAAAAATGGTCAAAATACTGAAGTGGGTCTGCCCAATCGCACTGTCCGCGGTTGCCCTGCTGGTCCTCTTGCCTGTGTGTTTGCAGGCTCAAAGCACCAACGGCACCCTAACCGGAACTGTCGCTGACGCCTCGGGAGCGGTTATCCCCGGCGCCGACATCATCCTCAAAAATGTCGCCAGCGGCGATGAACGCAAGACCGTCACTAATAATGACGGCTTCTTTTCAGTTAACGCTGTTCCACCAGGTGACTACGTAGTCTCCATCGCAGCCAGGGGGTTCGAGAAATTGCAGCGTACCGGCGTCCATTTCGATGCCGGCGACCGCCGCAACCTTTCTGACCTCGTGATGCAGGTCGGTACCTCAACGGAAACGGTCACCGTCACTGGTGAAGCCGAATCCATCACCCCGGTCGATTCCGGCGAAAAATCGATGGTAATCAACTCCCAGCTCATTCAGAACGTCCAAATCCAGGGACAGAACGCTGCGGAGTTCATCAAAATTCTTCCCGGCTTCTCCCAGACGGGTTCCTTGACACCGTCTTCTTACAACGGCCAGCAGCAAAGCACTGGCGGCGGTCCCGTGGGAAGTTTCTCGGCCAACGGTCTGAGAACGGCGGCGCTCGACATTACATCGGACGGAGCACACGTCGTCGACCCCGGTTGCAATTGCGGCCAGGCTGTCAATACCCAGGCCGATATGACATCGGAGCTGAAGGTTCTGACGTCCAACTTCGGCGCTGACAACGCCAAAGGTCCGGTTGTGATCTCGGCAGTCGGCAAATCCGGTGGCAGCCAGTTCCATGGTGAGGCGTACATTTACGCCCGCAACAATTCCATGGATGCCAACAACGCCTACAACAATTCATTAGGCTACTATGCCAACGGCCAGAAGATTGGTCCGAAGCCCGATACCTATTTCTACTATCCGGGCGGGAACATCAGCGGCCCGGTTCTCATTCCTGGAACTCACTTTAATCAGCATCATGACAAGCTTTTCTTCTTCTTGGCCTACGAATATTACAAACAGCAGGTGCAAGACCCGAGCCATGATGTCTTTACCTCGTATGTTCCGACTGACCAGATGAGGGAAGGAAACTTCACCCAGGCCTACCTGAACAGCGTGACGGCGGGTAATTCCGGCGGCTCCATTACCACAGCGGCTACCAAAGGCATATACGGAACCACCTCCGGTCAGATCGCGTCGTCAAACATTAGCCCGATTGGCTTGGCGATGATGAACCTGTATCCGCTGCCCAACACAAGTCCAACCGGCAACGCAGGTGGATACAACTACATTTTCGCCACAACACACTCGGACAATCAGTGGCAGCTTCGGCCGCGTATCGATTGGAGCATTAACGAAAACACCAAGTTGTTCGTCAGCTATAACGTCCAGCGAGAACTGAATCACAACAACAGTACGGAGTGGTGGGGAACGAACCCGACCGTGCCCTATCCCTCTGCTCTGGCGCAAGGCAATCAGTCCGATTCCATCTCGGCCAACCTAACCAAAGTATTTAACCCCACCCTGACCAACGAATTCATCTTCACTTGGACCAAGCTCCTGGTTCCGAATACATTCGTTGACCCTGATAAGGTCGATCCGGCAAAAGCTGGCATCGATTACAAGTATTTGTTCAACAACCAGCCCCATACCGTCCTGCCCGTCATGACAGGTTGGAGCGATGGTGTCGCGAACATGCTGAATCCAAGCGGCTTCCAGGCAGGAAATGGAAATCTGTATGCCGAAAAGTGGCTTCCCACTATCACCGACAACGTTTCGTGGGTGAAAGGAACTCATACCATGAAGTTCGGCTTCTACTGGGAGAACACCAAAAACCAGCAGCCGAGTAACAGCTATCAGAACGGTGAATTCCAATTTGCTAACTGGAATCAAGGCACCACCGGAAATGCCTACGCGGATATGCTGACCGGTGTCATCACCGGATACAACGAAACCAATTTCGATTACATCCTGGCGATGCACTATACGTCTGTTGCCTTCTACGGAATGGACTCCTGGAAAGTGAGCCGGCGCTTCACCTTGGACTACGGACTGCGCTTCGACCACCTCGGGCCCTGGAACGAAAACAACGGTGTTGGCGCGGCTGTATTTATTCCAAGTCTTTACGACCCGAACGGCCAGGCATCTGCCTTGACCGGATTCACGTGGCACGGAAAGGATTCCAGTATTCCGAACTCCGGTACAGGCTCCCGCACGTTTTTCTACAATCCGCGCTTTGGGTTCGCGTATGACATCTTCGGGACCGGCAAAACCGTTGTTCGCGGCGGCGCTGGCTGGTATCGCTATCATGACGAGCAGAACGTACAGGCCAGCGGCTTTCAAACCTCAGCGGGTTCGTTTACATACGCCGTGCCCAACCCGGCAAACAATCAGCCTTTAACATTTAACTTATTGGCGACCCTCACTCCACAGAACGCGGTTCCCGGAACGAACTCGCTGAATCCCAACGACAGCGAACAACCGGAAACCAGGAGTTACAGCTTCACCGTCTCGCAGCGAATGCCCTGGTCCTCGCTGGCCGAGGTCTCTTATGTCGGCAATGAGGCCCGCTATTTGAACAACTGGAATAACAACTTCGGGAACTTGAACGCAATTCCCGGGGGGACCTTGTTCTCACCGCAAAACGTTGGGATGTTTGGAACTGCGGGGAATATCAGCAGCTCTCCAAATACGACCAATCTGCAGGCCTATCCGTTATACGGATCGATTCACGAAACTATCCACACGCTCTATTCCAACTATAATGCTCTGCAGGCCAGTTGGAATAAGCAAAGCGGACGTTGGAATTTCCTCGTTAACTACACCTTCAGCAAGGCGCTGGGAATCCGGGGTGAGGGCGGCAACAACGGCGTTGGCGATGCCGTTAATATCAACAACAGCTATGGTGTGCTTCCGAACGATAGAACGCAGGTCTTCAATGCTGCTTATATCGTTCAATTGCCCGACCCGATTCACGGGAACAAGCTGCTGCAAGGGGTGGTAAACGGATGGCAGATTTCCGGCATCACCCAGATCCAAAGCGGGTCGCCTTTGCAGGGTCAGGTCCCCTCAAATTTCAATTTGGCCGGCAACCTGCTTCCTGGACAAAGATTACCTAACGGGATCGATGTCGGCGGCGTGTCCATCAATCCGGATATCATCACCGGCAGTCCGAACATTAGTGCGCAACCAGTCCTGACTTGCGACCCACGGAAAAAACCTGGCGCCCAACCAGTACATCAACGGAAATTGCCTCGCGCCCCCGGGCGTAGATGCAAACGGATCGTTCGTTTTCCCATACGTAAAGACGCCGGCCTTTTGGAACAGCGATCTGTCGCTCTTCAAGAATTTCCAGATTTCGGAATCCAAGAAACTTCAGTTCCGCGTTTCAGCCTACAACTTCCTGAACCATCCGCTAACCGCCTTCAACCCGGCCGGCGGAGATTCGAACCTGAACCTCAACTTCGATTCCTCAGGCAAGATAACCAACAAGAACTTTGGCTTCGCCAATTACTTGTACGGAGCTCGCAGCATTCAGCTTGTTCTGAAGTTCTACTTCTAATATCCACCCCCTAACAAAAATGCCGGTAGCGCCCACCAGCGCTACCGGCATTTTCATTTACGGTCGTGGCGCACGCACTTTGCGTACCGTGCCGGCACTCACGCCGACACAAAGGTTCGACAGAAACTCACCGTCGCTGCCGCAGCCGGAAAATATATGCCAGGATTTCCGCCACGGCCTTATACAAGTCCGGCGGGATCTCATG